>JAAGKN010000422.1_pt1 | contig 70843 bp, 72 predicted proteins | sample 6206371 | NCBI WGS metagenome assembly JAAGKN01 (sample SAMN11533720, study PRJNA540317) | gut metagenome | isolation source: fecal pellets from male and female animal of same cohort | host: Peromyscus leucopus | place: USA:CA | collected 2017
TATTTACAAAAAAATCAGGAGAATAAAAATAAAATTGAAGCATATATATCTAGAAGGACACAAATTACAGGTGTGGCTAGTCCATCTGATTCTTATGTTAGAATTTTAACAGATAAAAGAAGAGAATTAGAAAACCAATTAAAAGCTGGATCAGAAACAGTTACATCACCTATAAGTGGACTTGCTTCTTATAGAGTGGATGGATTAGAAGAAACTTTAAAAACAGATAATTTTGATTATCTATCAACAGATTTATTAAATAGTTTTGATCTAAAAGTTGGAGCAACAATACCTTTAAGTAGTGAAAAAGGAAAAATTGTAGATAACTTTGTTTCTTATATTGTAGTTTCTATGAACACAGAAAGAGCTTTATCTGCTAAAGTGGGGGATAAAGTATCAATTAGGTTATCTAACTCTAATGAAATTGATGCTGAAATTAATTTTATAAAAGATGAAGAAAAAAATAGAATTATTGTTTTTGAAATAAGTGATGATATTGATGAGTTACTAGAATATAGAAAAATATCAATAGATATAATCTGGTGGAAATATTCTGGATTAAAGGTTAGTAATTCTGCACTAATTGAAGAAGATGATAAAGCTTATGTTGAAAAAAGTAAAGCAGGATATACAGAAAAAATTTTGGTAAAAGTTTTGAGACAAAATGACACATATTCAATTGTTGAAAATTATGAAGAAGAAGAGCTAACAGAATTGGGATATAGTGATGAAGAAATTTCTAATATAATATCAAATAAAATAAATTTATATGATGAAATTGTATTACATTAAATCACAAAAAAATTACAAAAAAATTACAATAGAATTATTTTTGTATAACAATAGCCGTAATTTGGAAAAAACGCTTGACAATAAAAAAAAATAGATAGATACTATATGTAATGTTAAGCTACGAATGAAGAGAAAAAATTAGGAGGTCTGTATAGAATGGCAGGAGCATCATTTAAAAAACTAATGAATTATATATTAGGAGATGAAGATACTCAAGAAGAGTATGATGAAGAAGAATATAATGCTGATTACCAAGACGAGTATGAAGCGGAAGAGGAAAATGAAGGAGAAGCTTTAAGTATCTTTAAAAGAAAAAATAAAGTTGTATCAATGCCTCAACCACAACAAATAAGAATGAAAATATCAAAACCAACTAATTTTGATCAAGCAGATGAAATTGTAACTCAACTAAAAGAAAAAAATGCAGTTGTGTTAAATTTAGAATATGTAAGTAAAGATGTTGCTAGAAGAATAGTTGACGTTGTTAGTGGTGCTGTAAAAGCTTTAGATGGTAATATAGAAAAAGTTTCTAATTCTATATTTGTTATTGCACCTTATAACTATGATATAATTAACGAAATTTCTAAAGAGAAAATTGAAAACAGATTTTCAGCATCTTGGATAAAGTAAGAATTTAGGAGGAAGTAATATGCTAACACCTTTAGATATTGAAAATAAAAGGTTTTCTAAAAGTATCAAAGGATATAATTTGGACGAAGTAGATGATTTCTTAGATCAACTTACTATAGATTATGAAAAACTTTATAAGGAAAATAATGGATTAAAGAATCAGGTTGAAGATCTTCAAAAAGATTTAGAACATTATAAAAGTGTTGAACAAACATTACAAAACACTTTAATAATGGCTCAATCAACAGCAGATGATATAAAATCAAATGCACAAAGCCGTGCAGACCAAATTATAAGAGATGCTCAAAGCGAAGCTAGAAGAGCTACAGACGAAATTACAAAAGAAGAGTTTGAAATAAGAAAAAGAATAGAAGAACTAAAAAGACAATTTGGTGTTTATAAAGCAAAAATGGAAGCTTTACTAATATCACAATTAGAAATGTTGCAAGACAATAAAGAAAGCGAAGAATAAAAATTAAGGGGACTAAATTTTATTTAGTCCCTTTTTGTTATAAAATGATTAAGTATGTATTACATTTGTGTTAATATTATTGACTTATAAATTATGTTTGGAATAAAATGTATTATATAATATAGTAAATAGGTGGCTTATGAGAATTATTAGTGGCAATATGAGAGGAACAAAACTTTATACTTTAGAAGGTGAAAATACGAGACCAACTTTAGATAGAGTGAAAGAAGCACTTTTCAGTAAAATTAATATAATGCTTGAAGATGCAAAAGTACTTGATTTATTTTCGGGAAGTGGAGCTTTAGGTTTAGAGTCTTTAAGTAGAGGAGCTAAGCAAGCAGTATTATGTGATTCATCTAGAGAGGCAATGAAAATAATAAAGCAAAATGTAGATAAAACTAGATCAAATGAAAACGTAGTATTACTTAATTATGATTATAAAAAAGCATTAGAGCAATTAAAAAATGAACAATTTGATATAATTTTTTTGGATCCACCATACAAAACTACTTTTGCCGAAGATGCTACTAAAATTATTTACAATATGAATCTATTAAAAGAAGAAGGATTAATAATTTTAGAAACAGATGACAAAGAAAAAGTAATTAAGAATTTGGATACACAAATTTTAGAGATAAAAGATTTGAAAAAATACGGAAGAGTATATCTATTATTTTTAAAATTTATTTCTAGGAAAGGAATGGAGTAAAGGATGGAAATCTTTACATTACTAGAAACTTTAGAAGATATATTAGAAAGTGGAAAAAATATACCATTTAGTGATAAAATTCTTGTAGAGAAAGAACAATTATTAGATATAATTAAAGAAATTAGATTAAAATTACCTGAAGAATTAAAACAAGCAAAATGGATAAAGGAAGAAAGAGAAAGAATTATAGCAGAAGCACAAAAAGATGCAGATGATATAGTTAGAGAAGCTGAAAATAGAATTATTTCTATGATTGATGAGCATGAAATCACTAAAAAGGCTTACGATAAAAAAACGGAAATTATTGCAGATGCAAATGAAATGTATAGAGAAATTACAAAAGGTACAAATGATTATGTAGATGGAATTTTAGCTAATATTGAAAATAATATGCTTGAACTTGGTAAAAGTTTAAGTGGTGTTGAAATGACTATTCAAAACGCAGTTGAAACAATACAAAATAATAGAAAAGAACTTAAATAGCAAAAAAGCCAGAATCAAAATCAATTAACATTGATTCTGATTGTGGCTTTAAATGTTTTAGGAGGATGTATAACTTTGGGAAGAAAAAAGAAAAAAAGTACAAATAATTCAAATAGTAATTATGGTAAAAATAAAAAGAAAAAAATTAATATAGATTTAGCAGTAATAGTAATGTTTGTTGTTAGTATATTGTTATTTGTTTTAATATATGGTGAAAAAGGCGCTATAGGAGAAATTTTAAGTCCTGCTCTTGGTGGTATTATTGGATTTATAAAATATATTATTCCTATAGGTTTTTTAGGATTAACAGTTTGTATAGCAAAAGATGACAGAAATTATATTACTTCAAAATTAATACAATATGCAGTACTATTATCATGTGTTGCAGCTTCTTTATCTATATATAACATATCTAAAGGAAATATTAGTGCAGACTTAGAGTTTAATGAAATTATAGAAGTTGCTTATGATTTAGGTGTTAAAAATATAGGTGGTGGAACTGTTGGAGTAGTTATTGCTTATCCACTAATACAATTATTAGGAATGTTTGGTGCGGCAATTGCAACAATGGGTGTTGTAGTAATATTATGTGTATTTACATTTGGACTACATCCATCTGAACTTATGCTTGATATAATGGATGAGATGAATGCTAGAAGAGAAGAAAGAGAAGAAGAATTAAATTATAGACGTGAACAAAGACAAGCTAGAAGAAGAGAAGCTAGACCAGAACATGAGCAATTAGAAATTGATGATAATATAAAAAGAAAATCTAAAAAAGAATTTCAAGAATCAAGTATTGATGAAGATGAAATTACAATTAACCTTAACAATGGTGAAATAGAAGAAGTAAAAGAAGAAAAAACAAAAGGAAAGATTGTAAGCTTATTCGGTAAAAAACAAAAAGAAGAATCTCAAGAAGAATTTAATCCTGATGTAATAGAAGCAAATATTTATAAGAATTCAGCAAAAACAAATGAAGCTGAAAGTGCAAAACAAAAAGTAAATGATGATGCTTTATTTACTGTGGAAGAAGAGCAAAAAGAAAGTAAAACAAAAGCTGTTTTACAATTAGAACATACAATATCAATTGAAGACGAAAATTATGAATATCCACCAGTTAGTTTATTAGGAAAAAGCAGTAAAAAAGGATCTAAAGGTGGAGCAAAAGTTGTAACAGAAAAAGCACAACAATTACAAAGAACGCTACATAGTTTTGGTGTATCAGCTAAAGTTGTAGATTATTCTGTTGGACCAGCAATTACTAGATTTGAACTTAAACCTGCAGAAGGTGTTAGAGTTAATAAAATTGCAAATCTTGCTGATGATATAGCTCTTAACCTTGCAGCAGAAACAATAAGAATTGAAGCTCCAATACCAGGAAAGCAAGCTGTAGGTATTGAAATTCCAAATAAGGAAAAAGAATCAGTTCCATTAAGAGATGTAATAGAAAGTGAAGAATTTGAAAATAATAGTTCTAAATTATCTGTTGCACTTGGAAAAGACGTTGCTGGTAAAGTTGTTTTAGCAGATATTGCTAAAATGCCTCACGTGTTAATTGCTGGTTCTACAGGGTCTGGTAAATCTGTTTGTATAAATACAATAATAACAAGTATTATATATAATGCAAAACCAAGTGAAGTAAAACTTGTAATGGTTGATCCAAAGGTTGTTGAATTATCTGTTTATAATGGAATACCACACTTATTAATTCCAGTTGTAACAGATCCAAGAAAGGCAGCAGGTGCTCTTGCATGGGCAGTTCAAGAAATGGATCATAGATATAATTTATTTGCTGAAAAAGGTGTTAGAGATTTAAAAGGATATAATGCAGCATTAGAAAATGGAACAGAAGATGGAACAACAGGTAAATTACCACAAATAGTAATTATTATAGACGAGCTTGCTGATTTAATGATGGTTGCAGCAAAAGAAGTAGAAGACTCAATTTGTAGATTAGCACAAAAAGCAAGAGCTGCTGGTATGCACTTAGTAATTGCAACACAAAGACCATCAGTAGATGTTATTACAGGTTTAATTAAAGCAAATGTTCCTTCAAGAATTGCTTTTGCTGTTTCTTCACAAATAGATTCAAGAACAATTTTAGATCAAGTTGGAGCTGAAAAACTTTTAGGAAAAGGAGATATGCTTTTCTATCCAGCAAGTGCTTCAAAGCCAGTTAGAGTTCAAGGTGCATTTGTTTCTGATGGTGAAGTTGAAAAAATTGTTGATTTTGTTAAATCTAATGGCGTTGCAACATACAATGAAGATATATTAGAAGAAATTGAAAAATCAAATAAATCTGAAGGTCAAATTGAACAAGATGCTGAAGATGATGATACAGATCCATTATTAATGGATGCAATTGATACAGTTGTTGAAATTGGTCAAGCATCAACTTCATTTATTCAAAGAAGATTTAAAGTTGGATATGCAAGAGCTGGTAGAATTATTGATCAAATGGAAGCTAGAGGAATTATTTCTGGATATGAAGGAAGTAAGCCAAGACAAGTATTAATTACATTGGAAAGATTAAATGAGTTAAAAATGGGAACACCACCAGCAGAAGAGAACAATGAATAGAATAAAATAAATGTAAGGAGGTTTTAAATTTGAGTTTATTTTCTAAATTAAAAGACTATAACATTCAACTTGAAGAAATTTTAGATGATAAATATTTTTCTTCAAATATAAAGAACCTCCTTTTAAATATGATTTATAAAATTGAAATTTCTTATCCAGATTTTTATCAAGTAAAAAGATGTGTTAGAAATAAAGAAGATTTACTTAATGAATTTGTTGAAATAATTAGATTGTATTGTGATAATATAAAAACTGTAGAGCCTGATTCCGATCAGGCTAAAATGCTTATAAGGCATAAGTTACCAGCTTTAACAAATGAAAAGGAAAGAAGTATATTAACTTATCCTACAGAACTGGCTTTACTTTATGCTATTTCAGATATTTCGCCAAAATATTTTTATATAAATCAAGATAATTCTTTAAAAAAACTAATTCAAAGTAGTTTAGTAAATGGATATAATATCAATAATGTAGAAATTTTAAAAGATTTTAATGGTTGGTCTTGGGATAAATCAGATATTGAAAATGGAAACTATATAGATAATTTATTATATCAAAATTTACTTGTGATGCTTGGAGAAAAGTTCTTATATGAATGGAGAATCTATGGTTCAACAAGAAGAGATTTCTTACAAGAAGCAAAAAAATATATAAAATTATTTACAGGAAATGAAAATTATATAAAATGTTTTTATAGAGTATTATACTTGAATTCTAGTGCAAAAGATAGATTATTAATTAATGAAGACTTGAAAGAAAAGAAACAAATTCTAAAAAGAATGCTTGATAAAGAAAAATTTTTACAAGATGCAAAAATCAAAAAAGAAAAACTAACTAAAAAGCTTGAAAAAATAGAAAATGTTTTAGATGATGATGAAATATTAGAAAAAAATTTTATAAAGGCAAATTTGAAATTGCCTCAAGAAAAGCAAATAAAATCTTTAAAAAAATATAAAAATTTAATTATAAAAGAAAAAGAAAGGTATTTAGAAGAAATATCTAATTTGAATTATATACTACAACCAGTAAATTTTACTGCCACAAAAAACCTTTTACAAGAAATGCTTGAATTTTATAATTGCAAAGAAACTTTAGAAGAATCTCTTATAGAATTACAAAAAGAATTTTTATATTTTATAGAAAGAAAATTATCAAAAATAAAAACAAGAGATGAATTAATAGATATTGTTTGTGAATTAAGATATTATAGCAGATTAAAACTTAGCAAAAACAAAACTGTTATAGATATTGAAGAAATAAATGAATATTTTGATAAGGTATTAAAAAAAGCAATTACTATTTTATGCAAAATTGGTGCTATGAAAATAATTAGTATGGATATTAACTTGAATTTTGAAATTATAAAATATGCACTAGATACAAAAATTATAAATCTTGAAGAAATAAAAATTGCTTTAGTTACAGATGAACAAGGACTAATAATAAAAGTATTTGATAAAGATATTTTTGAAAAACAAGGCAGAAAGAAAATAGAAATTTCTAAGAAAACATTAGAAGTTAAGGTTAATCGAAAGATAAAAATTTTTAATTAAATAGGAGGAATACTTATGAAAATAACTTTTTTAGGGGCAACGAGAACTGTAACAGGTTCAAACTTTTTAGTTGAAGCAGCAGGAAAAAAATTTTTAGTTGACTGTGGTATGTATCAAGGAAAAATCACAGAAGAGCTAGAAAATTCTGACCCATTTGCATTTAATGTAAATGAAATTGATTTTATGTTATTAACACACGCACATATAGATCACTCTGGAAGAATTCCAAAACTTTACAACGAAGGTTTTAGAGGGAAAGTTTATGCTACAAAAGCAACTTGTGATTTATGCGAAATAATGCTACCAGATAGTGGTCACATACAAGAAATTGAAATTGGGTGGAAAAATAAAAAAAGAATGAGAGAATCTTTAGATCCACTTCCACCACTTTATACAGCAGAAGAAGCATATAAATGTTTAGAGATTTTTTCACCAGTACAATATGATGATATTGTAGAAGTTGATGATAATATTAGTGTTAGATTTAATGATGCTGGGCATATGCTAGGTTCAGCTATTATAGAAATCTGGGCTACAGAAGACGGAAAAACTACTAAAGCTGTATTTACAGGAGACTTAGGAAATAATGATTTACCATTACTAGACTCTCCTACAATGATAAGCAATGCAGATTATTTGATAATGGAATCAACATACGGAAATAGATTGCATATGCAAAATGATGATAAAGCAAAATTATTTTTAGATATTGTTTCAGAAACTTTGGATAATGGTGGTAGAGTTATAATTCCATCTTTTGCAGTTGGAAGAACACAAGAAATATTATATGAGCTAGATAAATTAAAAGATGATTTAGGAAAAAATGATCCTGAATTTGCAAGAAAATATGAAAAAATAATGAATGTTCCTGTATATGTAGATAGTCCTTTAGCTATTTCTGCAACAGAAATATTTAAGAAAAATACAGAATTATTTGAAGATGAAATCCAAGAAAAAATAAAAAGAGGAGATAATCCACTAGAATTTGCAGGATTACAATTTACACAAACAGCAGATGAATCTAAAGCATTAAATGAAGATTTAAGACCTGCAATCATTTTATCTGCAAGTGGAATGTGTGATGTAGGTAGAATTAAACATCATTTAAAACATAATTTATGGAATCCAAATAGTACAATTCTATTTGTTGGATATCAAGCACCAGGAACTTTAGGAAGAAGTATTGTAGAAGGTGCAGAAAAAGTTAAAATATTTGGTGAAGAAATAGCTGTAAATGCAAGAATTGAATATATTGAAGGATACTCAGGTCACGCTGATCAAACTTGGCTTTTAAATTTTGTTTATTCATTTACAAATCCACCAAAACATATTTTCTTAGTTCATGGAGAGCCAACAGGTCAAGATGTTTTAAAGGAAAAAATTGAAGAAACTTCTGAATGTAAAGTTACAATTCCAGAGTTTGGAGAAACTTATGATTTAGTAGGAGATGAACCATTATTATTATCTGAAACAAAAGAAGTAAGAGAATATAAGAAAGAATTTAAACGTTTAGATTTAATTGAAAGAATTGAAAGCCTAAAAGAAGATATTTCTGATTTTGAAAATGTAATTATGATGAGAAATATTGAAACTAAAGATGATGACTTGAAATCTTTAGAAGATAGAGTTAGAGAAATTCAAAAACAAATACAAAGCTTATTTGAAAAATAATTGCCATTTGACGTGGTTAGATTTAAAATTTAATAAATCACAAAAAAGTATAAAGGGGAAAATATGCAAACAAAATATTTAAATGATGCATTAGTTGGAAATAAAAAATTAAAAGTAAGTTTTACAAGTAAAGGTGAAATATTACGTGTATTATATGGATCTGCAGATTATAGACAATTTATAGATACATTTCATATTGGAATAAAAGTAAATGATTCTGCTTTAATATATTTGCATGATGATATAAATAATACATATAAACAAGAATATGTTGAAAATACAAATATATTAAAAACAGAAATTTATAATTCATATTTTAAAGTTAGAATTTCTCAAACAGATTTTGTTCCAATAAATGAAAATGTTTTAATAAAAAAATATGTTGTAAAAAATGAAAATGAAATAGATTTGAATATTAATTTTTTAGCATATTCAAAAGCTATAACTAATTTAAATAATGATACATCTGGATATGTAAAAAATGATGCTTTAATTCAATATAATCATGACTATTCTGTATGTACATTTTCTAATAAAGAAATATATAGAAGACAAGTAAATGATGTATTAAATAACTTCTATAAAGGTGAAATAACAGGGAAAGACTATATTGGAATGTCTCCAGATTCAGCAATTAGTTATAAGCTAAATTGTATAGCTCCAGGTGAAGAAAAAGAGATTACAGTTTTCTTGTATATAAATGAAAATTCCAAGATTGATGTTTTAAAAATAGATGATGAAATAAAAAGAATAAAAAATTTAAATATTGAAAGTTTAGAAAATGAAACAAAAGATTATTGGAATAATTATGTTATAGAACATGATACATTAAAAGTAAATGAAAGAGAAATGGCTAGTAATATAAAAAATATTTATAATAGAAGCATTTTATTATTTGCATTACTAATTAATGAAAAAACAGGTGGAATATCAGCAGGTATGGAAATAGATGAGAATAAAACAAAATGTGGAAGATATTCATATTGCTGGCCAAGAGATGCAGCTTTTATAACAGAAGCATTTGATGTTGTTGGAATGAAAGAATATGCAGATAAATTTTATTCTGAGTTTTGCAAGAATACACAATATGATAATGGAATGTGGGAACAACGTTTTTATACAGATGGGCGCTTAGCACCATCTTGGGGATATCAAATAGATGAAACAGCAAGTGTTGTATTTGGTGCATATGCACATTATAAAACTACTAAAGATAAAATGTTTTTAAATGATAATTTAAGAATGTTTGAAAATGCAATTAAGTTTTTAGAAAAATATATTGATGATGTATTAAAAAATAAAAATCAAATGCAAAAAAGTTATGATTTATGGGAAGAATTTGAAGGGATTTCATTGTATTCATTAGCAGCAATATGCGCAGCATTTAAATCAATGATAAAAATATATGGGGAAATAAAAGAATTCTATGAAAATGATTCAATAAAAATAGAATATCTTGAAAACCAAATAGAAAAATTAAAATCAAAAGTTTATGAGATAACAGAATATTGTTCAAATACATTTTATGACGAATATAGAAATTCTTATGTTAGAAATCTAGAAGATAGAAGAATTGATATGAGTATTATAGGTACAGTAGTTCCTTTTAAAATGTTTGAGCCAGATGATATAAAAGTAAAAAATACTGTTGAACAAATAAATAACACAATAAGAACTTATACAGGTGGATATATAAGATATGAGAATGATGGATACAATGGTGGAAAAAGCCCTTGGCCTATTGTAACTTTATGGATATCATGGTATTATTTAAAAACTGGTGATATAGAAAAAGCATTAGAATGTTTTAATTTTGTTTCTAATTCATCATCAAATCATGGATTTTTAGGTGAACAAGTAAATAATGAGACAATGCAACCATGTTGGGTTATAGGACTTACATGGAGTCATGCAATGTATGTAATAACAATAAAAAAATTAATAGAAAAAGGATTATTATAATATGGCAAAAAAATTAGCAACAGTATTTGTGTGCAATAGTTGTGGATATGAATCTGGCAAATGGCTAGGCAAATGTCCAGCTTGTAATGAATGGAATACATTTGTTGAAGAAAAAGCAATAACAGGTACTAAAGGTACTACAAAAGAAAAAAATAAACCAAAAGGTGAAATTGTAAAATTAAATGAAGTTGAAAAAAAGCCTACTACTAGAATTACAACAGGAGTGGGTGAATTAGATAGAGTTTTAGGTGGAGGATTTGTAAATGGTTCTTTAACACTTTTAGGTGGAGAACCAGGAATTGGAAAATCAACTTTAATTCTTCAAATTTGTGCTAATGTAAAAGTAGACGGAACAATTTTATATGTTTCTGGGGAAGAATCTGCAGAGCAAATAAAAATTAGAGCAGATAGATTAGGTATAAAAAATGATAATTTATTATTTTTAGCTGAAACTGATATAGATAATGTTGAAGTAGCTTTAGAAAATACTGGTACAAAATTTGTTATTATAGACTCTGTTCAAACAATGTATTCAGAAGATATTACATCAGCTCCAGGAAGTGTAAGTCAAGTAAGAGAAATTACTGCTAGAGTAATGAAAATGTGTAAACAAACAGGAATTACAACTATTATAATTGGCCATGTTACTAAAGATGGAAATATAGCAGGTCCAAGAGTTTTAGAACACATGGTAGATACTGTTTTATACTTGGAAGGAGAAAGATATTTTTCTTATAGAATTTTAAGAGGTGTAAAAAATAGGTTTGGTTCTACTAATGAAATTGGAATGTTTGAAATGCAAAATGAAGGTCTAGTAGAAATTACAAATCCTTCTCAATTATTAATTTCTGAAAGAGATGGAAATCCACCAGGTTCTAGTATTGTTGTAAGTTTAGAAGGAACAAGAGCATTAGTTATAGAACTTCAAGCACTATCTACACCAACAGTTTTTGGTATGCCTAGAAGAAATGCAAGTGGAATTGATTATAACAGATTAACTTTACTTATGGCTGTTTTAGAAAAACGTGGTGGAATGAATTTAAGTTCTCAAGATGTGTACATAAATTTAGTTGGTGGGTTAAAAGTTAATGAACCAGCATTAGATCTAGGAATTGTACTAGCTACTGCTTCAACTTTTAAAAATATTAGCATAAAAGAAGATATAGTGGTAATCGGTGAAGTGGGGCTTACAGGTGAAGTAAGAAGTGTTAATATGATTGAAAAACGTATAAAAGAAGCAGAAAAGTTAGGTTATAAAACTTGTATAATTCCAGAAAGTAATAAAAAACTATTGAAAGAAAATTTTAAATTAGATATAATAGGCGTGAAAAATATTAATGATGCAATGAAATATGTTGGCATAAAATAGGAATTTTAACAAGAGAAAGGTAAGAAGAGAAAATGAGTAAAAAAGTACAAATAGTTTTATGGACTACTATAGCTATTATAGTATGTATATTAATAGGAGGTTATGTATATTTTACATTTGATAGATTAACTTCAGGAAATACACATCCAGAAGTTACATTTGAAATCAAAGATTATGGTACAGTAAAAATGGAATTATATCCAGAATATGCACCTAATACTGTTTCAAATTTTATAAAATTAGTTGAAAAAGGATATTATAATAATAAAGTTGTTTATGGTAAAGATGATATTTGCTTATATGTTGGAAGAAATTCAGCAGGTGAAGCAGAAAATCCAAAAACAAGTTTAATTTTTGATAATGTAGAAGCAGGTTCTGAATATGATTATGAATATTCAATTCCTGGAGAATTTATTGCAAATGGATTTAAGCAAAATACATTAAAACATGAAAAAGGAGTTATTTCTTTAATTAGAAATGATTATACACAATATGTAGGATCTTTAACAGAAGAAAGTTATAATTCTGGAAATGCACAATTAGGAATTATGATGGGAGATAATGCTAGTAATTTAAATGGTTCTTATGCATCTTTTGCAAAAATTACAGAAGGACTAGATGTTTTAGAAAACATTTATAATAATGCTGAAATAGTTGCAGCTGAAACAGATGAAAATGGAGAAGCAACTGCACAAGAAGGTGCTATAGATGCATTCACAAATTATCCAGTAATTACATCTGCTACAGTAGATACTCATGGAGTTAATTATGGAAATCCAACTATAGAAGAAGTTTTTGATTATGAATCATATATGTATAATTTAATGAGTTCATATTATGGAAACAATTAATTAATAAAAATTTAAAAGAGGCAATTTCTTGTAACTTCTATATTTATAAAATAAACATAGAAGTTCTGAAGCTAAAAAAGTAATCTTTTAACAGCTTCTGAAGATTGCCTCTTTATTTGTATGGAGAAGTATGAAAAAATTTAAAGTAACAATATATAATTTAATATTGATGTTTATAATTTTTTTTATTATTATTTATTGCTGTATTATATCCATTATAAATACAAATAAGAAGATTGCTATAAAAAAATACGTATCAGAAATGGAATTAATACAAGAAAATGTTAATAAAGTAAGAAAACAATATATTACTTGGGAAAATTACAATGCAAACGAATCTGGAAACTTTCTATTTTATTTACAAACACTAGGGTTTGTAAATGCTAATTCTGCTGCCAATATTTATATAAATGAATTTAATGATATTATAAATAGTTTAAATAATGAAAATACAGAATATTGGGATATGAATATTGATTCTATATTAACAAATTATTGCTATTTTAATTCTGATAGCTTGAAACAATATTTTCAAATTAATACAAAGTTAAATGTAATTATTAATTTCTATACAGGAAATGTTATAGAAAGAGATGGAATTAAAGACATAACTAATAAAAATAAAATTATACATAGACAATATGATACAAAACTAGGAAATAAATTAGTAACAGTATCATTTAATAATAATTTAGAAACTGTTGCAGAAATTATTGAAAATAATGGATTATCTCAAAGAATAAAAATATCATTTAACCAAAACGAAAATGCCCCTAACATATCAGAGGTATATTATTACATAGACGAAGTTGAAAATAGTAAACCATGTACAGAATTACAAGACTATATATATATTAGAGATGAAAATTCAGTGTATTTTACAATAAATAATACAGGCAATTACTATTTTTATATAAAGGATATAAACCATAAAGAATATAAGTCAACACAAGTGGATATATGTCTTTGTAATAAGCCAATATTAATAGACAATATGGTTGGAATATATTGGGATGAAGATGGAAATGAAATAAATATCGAAAATGAAAATAATCCATTATGGTACAATTATTCTTTAAGCGAAATGAGATTTGCAAATGCAAAAACTCAAGATGGAAATTATTGGGTATGGGTACCTAGATTTTTATATAATAATATAGAAAATGTAACCAATATACAATTTACATATGGAACAACATCAAAAAATACACAAAATAAAGTGATAGCTGGATATAAATTACAAGAATCTTTTAAAGAAAATGATAATGTTTATGGATTTTGGATTTCAAAATTTCAAATAAATGAAGATTATAACGGTAATATTTCAAGTAAACCTGGACAAACTCTTGCAGTAATATCTAAGAATGATGCAATTCAGAATTTAAAAAATTATCATTCAGAAGCTAATTTGATGTCAGTACAAGAAAGAAATTCTATAATGATTATAGCTAATTCTGGAAATATAACTGTTTCTAATGATTTAGTTCACTATGCTGGTGGAGGAGTAACTCAATTTGATTTTATAGAAAATACAAGATATTCATCCACTGGAAATATTTATGGAATTTATGATTTAATAACATCTGAAAATGAACTTACTATAGAATCAAATAATAATGATTTTGGTAGATATAGAATGGTATTAAAGAAGTAGAAAATTTGTAAGGAGAAATTAATGTATTCTAATAAAAAGATATCTTTAAATTTACATATATTTGTTTTTATTATAATTGCAACTATTGCGATTATAAATGACAATATTATTTATTTTACGACATTAAACTATGAAATTTCTTTATTAATTTCATTTGCAATAGTGGTTATATTAAATGTTTTTCTATTAAGGAAAAAACATCTTGAAATAAATACAGAATTCAATAAATTTGATTTAATTGCACTTATTCCATATTGTATTATTTATTTTCTAATAATAGTACATATTGATGATTTTATAGATACAATCTCATATCACTTATATAATCAAAAAAATCCATTTATAGACAGAATAAATTTCGATTTATTGCCAAGTTCGTCATTCTTTTTCCCACTTGGAGATAGAATGAATTACATTTTTGTTAGATTTTTGGGGTATAGATATGGAAATATATTATCTTTATATGCATCAATTATTATATTTTATCAAATAAAAAGATTTATAAGTTTTATAATACCAGAGATGAAAGAAAAAATTAAAATTATTATTTCATCACTAATAATTTTTACATTTTCAGTTAATCTTTGTATTGGAGAATATAGTGTAGATATATTTTCAACAGTAATTTTATTAGAATTATTATACATAGCAATTAAAAATGTAAATATATTTAAAGATAAAAATCACTTATATTTATCTGTTTTCTTAGCTGGTATAGCCACAGGTATAAAAATTTCAAATATTTTATTTGTTATACCTATAGGATTTTTTATGCTTATAAAATCTTTTAAAGAATATAAGAATTTAAAATTTTATAATTTGATATTTGCAATAATTTTGTTTTTTATACCATTTGCAATGTATATGATAAATTCATATATTCAAACACAAAATCCTATATTTCCTTTTTATAATTATATTTTTAAATCTAATTATTATGAAATGGTTTCAGCAAAAGATTTAAGATTAGGAGCAAAAAACTTTTTAGAGATAATACTTTGGCCACTAATAATTACAATAAAACCTTTAAGAGGAGATGATATTAGAGGAATTGTAGATCCTATATGGGGAGTTCGGATATATTATTTCAATATATTATCTAATAAAAAATAAAACAAATAAAAATGTGCTTAATTTGGCTATTTTAAGTATTCTAACAACAATAATATGGATTATTTTTGCAAGTGGATATGTTAGATATGGTATGTTTATAGCTATAGTGTATTTTATAATTGAAGCATATTTTATAAATAAAATTATTCAAGAATTTATAAAAGAGAAGAACAATTATAATATATTGCAATTATTCTTAAAATTTATAGTAATTTTCATTATATTAATACAAATTATTATTTCTATTGGTGATGGAATTGCTTATATGTATGGAAAAATAAAATTTTCAATTAGTGATTTTTCAGCTATAATAGAAAAAGATACAATTTCTGGAACTTATGATATTGATGGTGTATGGATTGCGTCTAGATATAATATTGCCTGTATAGATTTAATAAGAAGTAAAGATGATCCAATGTATAATGCAGATTTAATAATAAAGCAAGATCCAATGATGAATGTTGAAAGCAGTTTTTCGGATTATTCAAAAGAATTATTTTATGAAAAAATAAAACGGAAAGAAAATGTATACAATAATAAATGAAAATTACTTAAAATATTGCTTGAAAGTTTTAGAAGATACAAACTTTGAAATTGAAGAAATATGCGATGTATATTACAATTCTAAAATACAGAATAAAAGTAATTTGTGGTATATAGTAAAATTAACAGAAAAGCTTAATTTTTAGGCAAAAACTATTGACAAATGGATAAAAATGTTGTAAAGTATATTAGCATTACAAATATAGAGGTGGTCAAATGGAAAAAAATATTAAGATGAGTATTCTTTTAGACATATATGGTAAGCTTTTAACCGAAAAACAATACAATCTTTTAAATGACTACTATAATAACGATTTCTCTCAATCAGAAATTGCTGAAAATGAAGAAATAACAAGGCAAGCTGTTAGAGATAATCTAAAAAAAGGTGAAAATAATCTATTAGAATATGAAGAAAAACTAAAGATTATGGAAAAAAACTTAATTACAGAAAACAAAATAAATTCAGTATTAGAAGATATTAAAATTGCTAAAAGTGAAATATCAGATAAAGAAGCTATAAAAATTCTTCAAAATATTGAAAAGAAACTTATGAAATAAAGAAATTATAAATTTAAAAATAAATTTATAATGGGTGATGAATAGGAGGAAAAGTAATGGCTTTTGAAGGACTTTCATCTAGATTACAAGAAATAACAAGAAAGCTAAAAGGAAAAGCTAGAATAACTGAAGATGACTTAAAAGAAGTTTTAAGAGAAGTTAAACTTGCGTTACTTGAAGCAGATGTTAACTACAAAATTGTTAAAGAATTTGTAGCTACAATTCAAGAAAACGCTTTAGGTCAAGATGTTTTAAAATCACTTACACCAGGTCAACAAGTTATTAAAATAGTAAAAGATGAAATGGTTTCATTACTAGGAGGAGAAGAATCAAGAATTAATTTTACTCCAAATCCACCTACTGTTATAATGTTAGTTGGTCTTCAAGGTTCTGGTAAAACAACAACAGCAGGAAAACTTGCTAATATTATAAGAAAACAAGGTAAAAAACCATTATTAGTAGCTTGCGATGTTTACAGACCAGCCGCTATAAAACAATTAGAAGTTGTTGGTAAACAATTAGACATTCCAGTATATACAAATGAAAGTACAAAGGATGTAAATATAATTGCTAAACAAGCTATTAATGTAGCAATATCAAAGCTAAATGATGTTATTATTATAGATACTGCAGGACGTCTTCAAATAGATGAAGCGTTAATGCAAGAATTAAAAGATTTAAAATCAAATGTTAAACCACATGAAATACTATTAGTAGTAGACTCAATGACAGGTCAAGATGCGGTAAACATTGCAGATACATTCAATAAAGAATTAGGAATTGATGGTATAGTACTTACAAAACTTGATGGTGACACAAGAGGTGGTGCTGCATTATCAGTTAAGAAAATCACAGGTAGACCAATAAAATTTGCAGCAACTGGTGAAAAATTATCAGATATAGAAGTTTTTCATCCAGAAAGAATGGCTTCAAGAATTTTAGGAATGGGTGATGTACTTTCAATTATTGAAAAAGCAGAAGAAACATTTGATTTAGAAGAAGCTCAAAAATTAGAACAAAAATTGAAAAAACAAAGTTTTGATTTAGACGACTACTTGGCACAATTAAGACAAATGAAAAAGATGGGTTCTTTTTCATCAATCTTAAAAATGATACCAGGACTTGGAAGTAAATTAAAAGATGTTGAAGTAGATGATAAAGAGTTCTTAAGAATTGAAGCAATTATTTGTTCAATGACCAAAGAGGAAAGAAGAAATCCAAAAGTTCTAAATGGAAGTAGAAGATTAAGAATTGCAAAAGGAAGTGGAACTTCAGTTGAACAAATAAATAAATTTATGAAATCATTTGAAATGACACAAAAAATGATGAAAGAAATGACTTCAAATAAAGGCATGATGAAAAGAATGATGAAAAATATGAACATGAATATGGATGACTTAAACAATTTGAAGTTTTAATTAATTAGTTTTTAAATTTTTAAATTTATATACAAAAATATTCAGGGGGTGAATTTATAATGGTAAAAATAAGATTACAAAGAGTTGGAAAGAAAAAAGCTCCTTTCTATCACATAGTAGTAGCTGATTCTAGATCTCCAAGAGATGGAAAAATCGTTGAAAAAATAGGAACATATAATCCTATGACAGATCCAGCAACAATCGTTTTAGATAACGAAAAAGTTGCTACATGGATTAAAAACGGTGCAAAACCAACAGACACAGTTAAAGCTTTAATCGAAAAAGCATCTAAATAAGTAAAAGATATTTTTAATAATTAACGCATTCCTTGTTATCGTAGCTTCGAGAATTGCGTAGCAATTGTTGAAGTGCGAATTCGAAGCGAAGCGGAGAAAGGATTTGAGAAAATGAAAGATGTACTTGAAGTATTAATTAAAAATTTAGTAGATAATCCTGATGAAGTATCTATTACAGAAAAAACAGAAGCTAAATCAATTTGCTACGAAGTAAAAGTTGCAAAAAATGATATGGGCAAAGTTATTGGAAGACAAGGAAAAATGGCTAAAGCTATAAGATCAATAATTAAAGCTGTAGCTACAAAAGAACACAAAAAAGTAAATGTTGAATTTCTTGATTAGGTGCAGGTAAAAATGAATAAATATTTAGAATTAGGTCAAATCGTAAATGTTAAAGGACTAAAAGGTGAAGTAAAAGTTAATTCTTTTACAGATGACAATACTAAGTTTGAAAGAATACCTAAAGTTTTTATTAAAAGAAAAGAAACTTTAACTGAATATGAAATAGAAAAAGTTGGATACAATAAAAATCAAGTTATAATTAAATTCAAAAATGTAGATACAGTAGAAGAAGCAGAAAAACTAAGAAATTCTTATATTGTTGTAGATAGAGAAATTTTTGGAGAGCTTCCAGAAGGTGTATATTATATAGCAGATTTAATTGGTTTAGATGTATTTACAGAATCTAATGAATATTTAGGAAAAGTAGATGATATTTTTTCAACTGGTAGTAATGATGTATATGTTGTAAAAGATGAACTTGGAAAACAAAAACTTTTACCAGGAATAGATGAAGTAATTAAAGTTATAGATATCGAAGCTGGTAAAATAATAGTAAACCTAATAGAAGGACTATAAAATATTATGAAGTTTGATGTATTAACTCTTTTTCCTGAAATGTTTGAACCTATAAAACAAAGTGTTATAGGTAGAGCAATCGAAAAAGATTTATTAGAAGTAAATTTAATAAATATTAGAGATTTCTCAAAAGACAAGCACAAAAAAGTTGATGATACAGTATATGGTGGAGGAGCAGGAATGCTAATTCGTCCAGATGTTGTATATGATGCTTTTAACTCAGTAAAAGATGAAAATGCTAAAGTTATTTATTTATCACCACAAGGAAAAAAACTTTGTCAAAGTAAAGTTGAAGAATTAGCAAAAGAAGAACACTTAATACTATTATGCGGACACTATGAAGGTATAGACCAAAGAGTTATAGATAAAATTGTAGATGAAGAAATTTCAATCGGAGATTATGTCTTAACAGGAGGTGAAATACCTGCTATGGTATTAATAGATAGTGTATCAAGATATGTAGATGGTGTTTTGACTGCTCGGTTCTACTCATGAAGAAAGCTTTTCAAGTGGACTTTTAGAGTATCCTCAATATACAAGACCAGAAGAATTTGAAGGAATAAAAGTTCCTGAAGTTTTACAATCTGGCCATCATGAAAATATTGATAAATGGCGCAGGAAAAAAGCTATAGAAGCAACTTACATAAAAAGACCAGAACTTTTAGAAAAAGTTCAATTGACAAACGAAGAAATTAAGTATTTAGAAGAATTGAAAAATAAAAAGTGAGAAAATCACATCCATTATTGAAAGAAGGAGGAAAGAAAATGGATATTTTAAAATCTATTGAACATGAACAACTTAAAAATAAAATACCTGAATTACGTATCGGTGATACAGTAAAAGTTCATGTTAGAATAAAAGAAGGAAACAAAGAAAGAATCCAAGTTTTCGAAGGAATTATTATAAAGAAACAAGGTGGAGGAGTAAATGCAACATTCACAGTAAGAAGAATCTCTTATGGTGTTGGTGTTGAAAAAACATTCTTAGTACATTCTCCAATGATCGAGAAAGTTGAATTAGTTAGAGTTGGTAAAGCAAGACGTGCTAAACTTTATTATTTAAGAGATAGAGTTGGTAAAGCAGCTAAAACTAAAGAAAAAATTGGAGCAAGAATTGAAAACAGAGAAATCGTTATTAAAGAAGAAGTTGTTCCAGGAGAATCAGTTGCAGAAGAAACAGCAACTGAAGCTGATGTTGCAGAGGCTGTTGAAGCAGTTAAAGCAGAAGAAGCAAAAAAAGAAGATAAAGAATAATTCTTATATATTAAGGGAAGTTGAAAAACTTCTCTTTTTTTATTTAGTAAGAAAGTACAGAGTACTTTCTTACTAAATAAAGGCTTACGCCGACATTTGCACACATTGTTCTTTGCATAAAGATTGACATTTTATGTAAATCCTTATATAATATATGGGTAACTTTTTAGAAGGCGAAAGCCAATTTCCTAATCTTTTGCGTTTAACAAATAACATAAATAGGAGGAAAAAAGATGAGCATTTTAGTAGCTGTGGTAATTGCCTATGGAATTGTAGCGCTAATTCTGAATTTGTGGTTTAAAAAACGGCATCAAAATGATACAGAAGATGATTTAAATTTTAACCAAGATCAGAAAGCAGAAGAAGATGTTAATGAATTTGATGAGGAGCAAAGTAGTTCTTCTGAAGATGAAAAATCTGAAGAAAAAGAATCAATTCACAATGAAGAATGCCAAAAAAAGGAAACTGATAAAATGAAAGTTTCAGTTGAAGTAATTCTTCCAATGGCACAAGAAGCTAAAACAGAATTAGAGGCAGAATATGTCTTGTCACAAAATTGGTGTGATCAGGTTCAGGTTGCACTTGCTAAAACAGGAAAATTTGAATGTCAAAAAGTCTTAATAACATCATCTAAACTTTGTGGAGAAGCGTTAGTAGAAATTTGCACTAATCCAGCATCGTTTAATTTTGACAACAATACAGTTCAAAACTGGTTTGAACGGGCGGTTAATGAAACTAACCTTAATGCAAATCAAGAGATAAAAATTGCAAGAGCAAAAGAATTTATCATAAAAAGGGCTTTAATTCTTCGTAAGAACATAACGCCAGAAGGCCTGGTTGCTCTTTGCCAAAATACTGGAAAAATTAATATGGATGATAGTTGCGTTGTGTACGATTGGTTCAAAAGAGCAATTGTGCCTGCAAAATTAACTTGTGGACAGGAACTGAAAATTGCACAAACCCGACAAATTGCTTCTGTAAGAGCTTTGCTCTTAAGAAAAAAAATTAATGGGAAAACATTGTTGGCAATTTGTGAAAATCCGCCAAAGTTTGATATGGACAATCAGATTGTATGGGATCTTTTTGAACAAGCCTTTAGGAATGCCAATCTTACACCTGAACAAGAAGTAAGAATGGCAAAAACAGGTCTTTTCCCTATACAAAGAGGTCTAATTTTGAGAAAAGATCTTACATTTGAAGGTTTTTTGGAAATTTGTAAAAATCCTAAACACTTCAACATGGAAAATTCTACTGTAAAAGGATATTTTGAAGATGCAGCAAGAAACATATCTTCCAAAATTACTGACGATCAGAAAGTTGAATTGGCCAAATGTAAAATTGAAAGTGTAATTAAAGGGCTCATTTAAATAGTATTAGATAAGCACCTGGAAAAATTTCCAGGTGCTTTATCTATTTATAAAATAAAATTATAAATTGAATAAAAAAATATATTTTTTTGCTTGACAAATTAAAAATAATGCATTATAATTTATACTTGTCAGAGGAAATAATGCAGGTGTAGTTCAATGGTAGAATTCCAGCCTTCCAAGCTGGCTATGCGGGTTCGATTCCCGCTACCTGCTCCAACAAATTTCCAATGATAAATTAAATATCGCAGGTGTAGTTCAATGGTAGAATTCCAGCCTTCCAAGCTGGCTATGCGGGTTCGATTCCCGCTACCTGCTCCAATAAATTGTCATTGTATTAGAAATGGTCTAGTATGATGGCTTTTTTCTTGCAAAAAAATGGTTTATTGTGTATAATAGTTATGTAATAAATATGCGGGTATAATTTAGTGGTAGAATGTCATGCTTCCGACCTGATAGCGCGAGTTCGATTCTCGCTACCCGCTCCACTAATGCTCATTTTTCAGTACTTTCAGGACTTTAATGTGTCCCTGAAAATGTCGAAAAGTGAGCAATTTTAATATACATAGTGACACAATATATATTGAAAGTGACAATTTGTTGACAACATTTATGGCAACAGGCAAAAAATAATTCTCGTCGGAAGCCATTTTGTTGTCAAGAATAATAAAAAGTTAGAAATTTCAATAAGTGTAGAAAATGTTATGTAAATTAATAAGTTTACAAGAATATGTTGTGCCAATAAAATCTAAAATGAATTTTGTGGACGAAATAAAATTTTAAAAAGAACCAGTCGGACAAAAAAACAAAAAAAAGAAAAAAGTAGTACAAAACTATTGACAAATAAAAAAAGACGTGATAATATCTTTATAGTTTAGAATAAAGGAGATAAAAATGCAAGATAGTTTTTGTAATTTAAGTACTGAAGAAAAAGAACAAATAGCTGATACAATACTTTCATCGGTTATGAATGAAGTAAAAGAAGTTTATTTAGAAAATAGATTGCAACATAGAAATGCTTATACTATGTTAGTATGGGATTTTATTGGTTCAAGAATAATTGATGAATTAAAATCAACTAGATTAAAGGTGAAAAAAATTAAAAGAGGAAGATATTCTTTTGATTTAATTATTGATGAAGAAAATCAAACAGCTTATACTATTATGAAAAAAAGTAACATTAGTAAAGTAAAAAAAGAGAAAAAGTTTTCACATTACTTATGGGCTTTAGCATCAATAAATAAAGATATTGAAGTTGAAGAAGGTCAAATGAACTTATTTTCTTTAGAAGGTGAAAGTTCTTATAAAGAGCAAACTCGTAAAGAGTTATTAAAAAATGTAGATGCTATTATTGCAAGATATGGCATAATTGTTATTAATGATGATAATAAACAGTTTCCTGCAATAGAACTTCATATTTATGATATGAACTTAAATTGCAAATATGAAGAAGTTTGGAAAGAATCTTTTGTGCTAGATTATAATTTTGATTTTGAAGAAAAAGATAGTGAAGAAAATATTGTTTTAAGTGTAAGATTAAGAGATGAGGAAAATAAAAAAGTTTTAAAAATAAAAGATGATAAAGAAGAGATGCAATTAAAAAAAGAAGGGTAAAATAAATGTTAGAATTTGCAAAAAAGTTTTATGGAAGTAATTTAAAATTTGCTAGATTATATAGAGGTCTATCAATGGAAGAATTAGGAAATCGTATTGGAAAATCTAAACAAATAATTTCTCAATATGAATCTGAAGAAGATATGCAACAACCATCGTTTGATGTTGTTGCTACCATTTCAGAAGAATTAAAATTTCCAATTTCTTTTTTCTATACAGAAAAGAAAAATAAAAATAAGGAAATTACAACATATTTTAGAGCTTTGTTATCTAGTAATAAGAAAGATAAAATATCTCAAAGCAAAAAAGCTACAGTTATAATAGAAATATATAAGTTTCTTGAAAAGTATATTGAGTTTCCAAAATTAAATTTACCACCTATTGCAGAAGCTGATATTGAAAAAAATGATTATAAAAAAATTACAACTACAATTAGAAAGTATTGGGGATTAGAGGATAAACCTATTAGTAATATAATAAATGTTTTAGAAGCAAATGGCTTTATATTAAGTTCTATAAATACAAATACTGACGATATTGATGCTTTTACTCATTATGTAGAAATTCAAAATGAAAGATATTTTTGTATAGTTTTAGGAAATGAAAAGGAATCTTTTGTAAGAAGACAATTTAGTACAGCTCATGAATTAGCTCATGTTATTTTACATGGAACTAAAATTGATATGGATATGCTTTCTAGAGAAGAATTTAGAAATATTGAACGTGAAGCTGATAAATTTGCAGCTGAATTATTATTACCAGAAGAAAGTTTTAAAAAAGATTTAGTATATCCTACAAATTTGAAATTTTATGAAGAACTAAAAAAGAAATGGAAAGTATCAATAATAGCGATGATATTAAGAGCACTAGAATTAAAGTGTATTACACAAAATCAATTTCAGTATTTGCTGAAACAAGCTTATGCTAAAGGCTATAGAACAAAAGAACCATTAGATGATACAATTAAATTCCAAGAACCTTTATTAATAAAATTAGCAACTAATATGATATTAGATAATAACAAATGTACTCCTGAAGAATTTATGAAAAATTTAAATGAAAATGGTATTTGGCTAGAATCTGATGAAATAGAAGAAATAATAGGATTAGAACCTGGTAAGTTAAAAACAGAAGAAATATACATAGAAAATGATAATTTAATAAAAATAGATTTTAAAAATGTAAAAAGGAAAAAAAACTAGACTTTTAAGAGTTAGTCATAAAAGAAACCAAAGAAAAAGAGCTATATTAAATATACAGCCCTTAAAGATGTATAAGAATTTGCGGTACCTATACATACTTTAATTATAAGTTAAAATTAAAATTTTGTAAATACTTTAACTGTATCTAATAAGCTCTGGAAAGGAAATGTAATGGCAAATAAAGTTAGAACATCCAAAACAGTTGCTAAAAAAGCTAGTAAACAACTTAGAAGCTCAAATACTTCAAAAACGCAAAAATCTGTTGCAGCAAGTGCATTAAGAAACAGAGCAAAAAAATAATATGGAAGGAGTATTTTATGAAAGATTCAAACAGAGCAACAATAGCATATATTGCAGGAAGATTAATAAATGATTCAAAATTTTCATCAATATATGACTACAAAAGAGGAAAACATGTTAGTATTTCAGGAGATGTAGATGCTAATAGAGTAAATGTTTACAGTTATGAGAAAAGTTGTCATTTTTCAGGAAATGGAAGTCATTCTAATTATAGCATATATAATTATGGTGATAGTTGTCATATATCTTTAGAAGTTAATGGTTCTAACTTTAGAGGGTATGATTATGGTACATCTTCTCATTTTAGTGGAAGTGTAAATAATCATTCCATTACTTTGTATGATTATGAAAAAAGTTCACACTTTAATTATAGTATTTAAAATAAAAGGAGATGAAAACATCTCCTTAATTTTTTATATTTCAAAATCATTTAATTTTGATTCTTCTAAAAGATTATTATTAAAAATCTCATTATTTAAGTAGTATTCATTAACTTTTCGAAGTTCTTCTTCTTTGTATTTATTGAAGATAGTAGTATAAGTATTTAAGGTAACATTAATATCTGTATGTCCCATTAATCTTTGAAGTGCAACTGCTCTCATTCCAGATTCAATACATCTAGTTCCATAAGTATGTCTTAAAGTATGCGTAGATATATTGTCAGAAATTCCAACTTTTTTAGCAATGCTTTTAAGTTTTCTATTTATAGTAGAATGAAGAACGAGTCCTTCTTGTGGCGTTAAAAATAACATTTCATCAGGATTATCCTGAGCAACTTTTATTTGTTCTAATATGTAAGGTAATATGAAATCAGGGATGGGAAGTTCTCTTTTTCCAGCATAAGTTTTTGTTGTTTTTCCTATGCATACTTTGTCATTTTTGTCTGTTGTTAACGTTCTACTTACTGATAAAATTCTCCTTTTTAAATCAAAATCACTGTTTTTTAATGCTAAAGCTTCTCCAACACGAAGTCCCATATAAAGTTGTATTAAAAATACATTTTTGTATGGAGTATCGTATAATGATGTATTTAATAAATAATCAGTTAAAGCTTTTTGTTTATCAACTTCTAATGCTCTAAAAACTTTATCTTCTTTTTTACTTTTGGGTTTTATTGTTTCATACATAGGATTTTGATGTATATAACCTTTGTTCAAGCAATATTCAAAAGCATTTTTAAATTGAAAATAAACTTTTTGTATTGAAGAATTACTATAAAATTCTGTTAATGAATTTAAATAAGTTTGTATTTCTTCGGTTCTTATTTCATTAATATTTTTATTTGCTAAATAGCACTTTTCAATTATTCTTATAGTATCCATAGTTCGTGCATAAGCTCTATCAGTAATTAAATTGGAATCTATTTTTTTATTTAATAACATTTTCATTAATTTTATTAGTAGTATACCATTATTTTCTATAAAGATTTTATTATTCTTTTGGAGCATTATTTCATCTAAATGTTGTCTAGCAAGTTCTTGTGTAGGAAAAGACTTTCTAATTCTTTTTTCTTTTCCATTTTCTAAATCTATAAGAAAATATGAAGCAGTCCAATTACGTCTTGATTTGTTGTAATATATACTACCATTTCCAGGATTAGGTTGTTTTGCTATAAAAACCACCTCCTAAACTCTTTTATTTAATTTCCATAATAAATAAGATAATAACATTATTTTCCAAGAACGCCCAATATTTATTGAAGGAAAATCTTCTTGATTAAATAATTCATAAGCTTTATTTTTCCCAATATGTAAATCTTTTGCAACGTCTTTAACGGATATATTTTTGAATGGATCATCTATATTAGTAAATCCATATTTTATTAATAAGTTGCTTATAGATTTATTTTCTTCTTTAGTATCAATTAATTCTATTTCAAAATTATTTTGTTCTAATTTTTTCATTTTCTTTATTCTCCTTAAAAATATAATTATTTACTAATCTTTTTAGTCTATCAATAGGAAAGTCAAACAAAATACTTATATATTCAAAAGTTTTACTTAAGTAACGCTTAAGCCAGTTATTATTATTTTTTACTTTTGAATATTCTGATTTTAAATTGGTATAATCTTGTTTTAAACTTTCTATTTTTTCTAATGTAGAATCGTTTATAACTTTAATTCTTGTATATTGTTTTGCTAAAGTATTAAATTTTTTTATAATTCTTCTATAATCTTGTTTTAGTAAATCAATATTATTTGTTTCAAGTTCTTTTTCAAGATTAAGAGATTTAAGCTCATATTCTTGTACTTCGTGATTAGTTATTGCTTTTAATTCTTTAATGGTGATATGTTCATTTTCACGTGTTCTGCCTCTATCTAAATTAAAGCCAGACCTAGTCATATATGAGTAAAATTTATCTTGCAGTTGCTTATAGCTGTTTTTACCTTTCCAAAATTCGGTACAAGAAATTTTATTAATGAGCTTATTCGTTTTATTGTCTTGTGTATGAACAACAGGAATAAATACTAAATGTAAATGAGGAGTTTTTTCGTCCATATGAACTTTTGCAGAAATGATATATTGTTCACCTAAGTTCTTATATGAACATACAAATTTATATGCAGTTTCAAAATATCGTTTTGTTTCGTTTTCTCCAATTTCTTCAAAAAATTCTTTGTCAGATGTAATTATATATTCACATACAACATTACTTGTTTTTTTGAGTTGACCTTTTAAGTGATATTGCTGTTTTATTTGGTTAAATGCTTTTGAGTATGGAACATTACAAGATTTTATTGAATAATTTTTGATAGAACTATTTTTATTGATGTTTTTATTTGAATAATTTGTATTTTTTCTCTCATTATGCCTAAAGATTACATTCAAATTGTTCATTGTATATTTTGCATTTCTTATTATCGCATAACTCATAGATTTTGTGTTCCTTTCATATTAAATTGAAAAGTGCACTTTTCTTTAGGAAATAGCTTCGAAGCTTTACTAATATTCTAGCTTTATCTTTTGATTCTAAATACATAAGCAATTTTTTGCTATAACATACTAGAGGACTTTTTCAAAGACCTCTGTATGATTAGGGGATACCCCTAATAACCCCAGCATAATCAATTTTAGGTCTCTATATAGAGGAATAAGAGAATTTGATTATGCTAAATAAAATAAATTTCAAAACATAGTTTTTTCATTTATTTTATTTAGTACAAGTCCTTTAATTAGAGGACTTGTACTATTAGAAAAATTGGCGAGCAATTTTTCTTTTGAGCATTACTTTGTAAGATATTTAATAATCACGCGTATATTACTAAACAAGTTACAGTTTATCTTTGGTGCAGTTTCTTATAAAAAATCTAATTTGTGTTACAAATAGAGTATAGCAAGATTATGTAAAGTAGTCAAAGTATGTCAAAAGTGCGTGTGGCGCAACAAAAGTTGCGTGGTACGCAACTTTTCGGGTAAAAATGCCAATTTTGACACTATTTTTGTTAAAAATTGGCAAAAATATGCCTAAAAAATGGAAAAATGACAAAATAGTGCGTCTGACGCTACTTTTGCTTGAAAGTATTGAAATATCAACAAAAACAAAAAAATTTAATTTTTTTGTTTTTGTTGATTATTAGCGAAATTTTTGATAAGATAATTTTGAAAAATATTTAATAATCTTAGAGGAAAGATGATTATGGAACAATTTGTAAATCAATTTTTGATTGCATTTTTCCCAATATATTTACCAATTATTATATTGGGAATATTAAGTGCATTATTTTACAAAAAAATAGTGGGTAAGGCAGGAGAATATCATGTAAAAAATGAACTAAAAAAATTACCGAAAGAAAAATATTTAATTCTAAATGATATAATGATATATAGTGGTAATAATACACATCAAATTGACCATATTGTTGTATCAGAATATGGTATATTTGTAATTGAAACTAAACAATATAATGGGTATATCGTTGGTAATGAATACGATAAAAAATGGAAGCAAAATAATAAATACTATATCAATAATCCAATACATCAGAATTATGGTCATGTTAAAGCATTAGAAAATTTATTATGTATAGATAATAATAAATTTATACCTATTATATGTATTCCAAGTACCGCTAGGCTTAAAGTAAAATCAAATAGTTATGTATTACGAATATATGAATTAAATAAAATAATATTGTCATATAAAGAAATTATATTAGATAATTATAAAGAAATTTACGAAAAAATTTCTACATTAAATGTGGAAGATAAAAGAGAACGAGAAAATCATATAAAATATGTTAAAACTATAAAGAAAATTAAGTTTTCCAATAAAGAAAATATTTGTCCTAAATGCGGTGGAAAAATTATAAAAAGGAATGGTAAATATGGAAAATTTTATGGATGTTCTAATTTTCCTAAATGTAAGTTTACCAAACAAATATGAATAGCATATTTTACTATATTCTTTGTATAAAAGTTTATTTTAATACAGAGGTACTTATATTTATGGTAATGTGTTAATATAAAAATAATTATGAATTAATTCGCGAAAAAAACATGGCTTTTTATAGAAGATTAAATTGGGAGGAAAATATATGAATGAATATTTTGAGATATTTGGGACACGTATAAAGTTGAATGAAATTAAAGATTTTAGATTAGTGCAAAAGGAGTATATTTATAGAGCAACTTATAAAGAAATAGAACGTAAATCAGGTTTTAAAAATTTAATTAAAGCAACTTTTAATAATCAAAAAGTAGAATTTATTGGTATGCAACCATATGCAGCAATATATGATGAAAATAAAAAAGAGTTATCTATTGCAGAATACAAAGCAAAAGATTTCAAAGAATCTGCTGGTAAAGATTTAGTTGAAGGTGTTGTTACTAAAATTGGTGAAAAATTTAATATGAAAGCTATAAAAAGCAAAAAATACTGTTGTATTAATCAAACAGGTAGAACTTTTACCACTTATTTAGAAGATATACCAGCGAAATTAATTCGTGCTGATGGAGATGAATCAGATATAAAAATAACAGATGAAATGTACCATTTATTAGATAGGCAAATTGCTCCCACTATAAATATTGTTGAAGCTTTAAAAATAATTACTAAAAAACAAATATATATTTTTTATGGTAATGGAATTCAAATCGAAAGTGCTTTATCTGAATATAATAGGCTTAAAGATATTTTTGATAATTATAATAAGAATAATGTTATTTCAAATGTTTCTTCAATGATTAATAAAATTCCATTATTTAAAAATTCTAATGATAATATTAAAGAAAATAATAAGAAGTAAATATTTTATTATATAGTGATTTCTACTAATATATTGACAATTTTAATAAAAACGTATTATTATGGATATAATAATATATTTACTTACTAAAGAGTATCTAGTCTAAATCAAATGTTAACCGCAACCCTATTTGCGGAGTATAAGTGCATAGGTGAACAAATGTTACTCGCAACCTTACTTGCGACAAATAAATGCGTAGGTGGACAAATGTATAGAAAATAAATTAAATTTTTTATAAAAATATACATATACTAATATAGTATTAAATTATTGACTTTTTTTAGGTTTTACTTTATAATTAATTTAATAATGAAAATATTGTCGCTCTTGGGTGGTGCGACTAATAAATTATCCCAATCGATAAATATGTGTCGCTCTTGGGTGGTGCGACTAAATAAAATATCCCAAATGAAAATACTGCCTTCCTTTGAAATACAAGGAAGGTTTTTCATTTCAATAGGAGTAATTATATGGAAATAAAAGAAGGATATGTATATCATATAAAAGATGAATATTTTGAAATTGTAAATGACAAAACTTTAATGAGAAATCATGAAAATGGAAAAGCAAGACCAACATATTTTTGCATTAGAGATAAGAATACTGATATTCTTTGGTTTATTCCAATGAGTAGTCAAGTAGAAAAATATAAAAAATTAAGAAATGATAAAATTAAAAAATATGGAAATTGTGATTCTATTTTAATAAAAGAATTTCTAGGAAAAGAATCTGTATTCCTTTTACAAAATATGTTTCCAACTATTGAAAAATATGTTGACCATGTACATATAGTTAATGGTGTTGAATCTAAAGTTATAAGCAGAATTGAAAAAGAATTAGAAGTTAGCTTTAATAAATTAATGAACCTAATTAAACATGGTAAAAAAGTTGTATTCACAGATGTTGATAATGATTTAAAAATAATGAACGAAGAATTAAATAAAGATAATTAGTGTCAACAAAACTGTCAACAACTTTATGATAAAAACAAATAAAACTATATAAACAGCAGGTAATCAGAAAGTTCACTTCTGGTTACCCGCTCCAATATGAGCTAATGTAACTCAAAATGTTGTTAATTAGTAAAAAAAATTTAAAAGATTGACATTATTCATACAAAAGTATTATTATGAATATAATAATATAGATACTTATTAAAAAGTATTTAATCCAAATCAAATGTTAACCGCAACCTTATTTGCGGAATATAAATATATAAGTGAACAAATGCTACTCGCAACCCTACTTGCGACAAATAAATGCGTAGGTGGACAAATGTATAAAAAATCTATTTTGTAAAATACGATTTTTTGAATTATTTAAAGGGGATTAAAGGGGATAAGTTATATGATAAATGTCGTAGCAGCAGTTATAATAGATGAAAACGAAAAAATATTAATAACACAAAGGAATTTAAAAAAATCTCAAGGAGGTTTATGGGAATTTCCAGGAGGAAAAATAGAACCTAATGAAACTCGTGAAAATGCAATAATACGAGAAATAAAAGAAGAACTTGATATTGATATAAAAGTAAAATTATATTTATCAGAAAAAGTATATAGTTATCCTGACAAAGATGTTAATTTAATAGCTTTAGAATGTAAAAAAATAAATGGAGAGATTAGATTGTTAGAACATGAAAATTATAAATGGGTTACAAAGGATGAATTAGATTATTTTCAATTTGCACCTGCAGATATGTTTATAATAGAAAGATTAAAAAATATATAAGAAAGCTTATAATTTTGTTTTTGGTAAAGATTTAGAAAAAGAAAAAAGACTTCAATAATGAAGTCTTTTATTTTATGTCTATAAAACCATTTCTACTCCAAAGCCAAAGTGGAGTGTGAACATCAATTGGTTTATAATTTGTATCATGTAATATATCTTGCCAACGATCTATTACAATTGATTGAACTCTGCTTGAATTAAATTCATCTTCTGAAATTAATCCTAGTTTATAAGATGCTTTACATATATGTGTGTCAGGAGCTACTGTTAAGCATTCTAAGTTTTTATATTTTCTATCTGTATATTGATAAATTACATATAACCAGTAATTACAAATTTTAGTTCCAGAAAGATATGGGAATTTCTTTTTATTTTCATTTTGAATAAAGAACCTAATTTTATCAACATCATTATCTAATTTTGTAAATAACTTTCTAATATCACCATCAAATAAATCAATAAAAGTACTGCAAAGTGAAATCCAAATTTCAGTTTGTTTTTGTTTTTGCAAGGCAACTTTGTATTTTGTTAAAGCAAACTGAACTTCTTCAAAAGATTTTTCTAAACATAATTTTGGATTGAAAACAAATTTTGTTTCAGTATCATTATAAGTTCTTAAAGCAGACTCCCAAAGAGTGTAAGAATTTCGTTGATAATTAAGTGCCATAGGTAAAGTAAAATATAGGTAATTTTCTAAACTAGATTTATCTAAATTGGGATTAGCATCTTCTGGCATTATTTCGCCACCAAGAGCACCTTTTTTATACATAGTAATAAGTTTATTTACATCTAATAAAATTTTTTCTTTATTCATAACATTCTCCGCTTGAAAAATATAATTTATTATAACATAAATATAATAAATTATAAAAATAATACTTGCAATAAAATTTTCTATATGGTAAGATTTATTCGATAAAAAAATATCGAGGTGACATAATGAAAAATGAATATATATCACAGGCAACATTAAAAAGGTTACCACAATATCTTAGAATTATCATAGATAAAAAGAATAATGATATAAAAAGTATTTCATCAACTGAAATTGCAACTATTTTAAGATTAAATCCAATTCAGGTTAGAAAAGATTTAGCACTTGTTAGTAGAACAGATGGAAAACCAGGAGTTGGCTTTAATATTGATGAGCTAATTCAAGACTTAGAAGAAGTTCTTAATCTAAATAATGTCACAGATGCTGTAATAGTTGGAGCTGGAAAATTAGGTCAAGCACTATTAAATTATAAAGGATTTCAAAACAATTTGAATATTTTAATGGCATTTGATAATGATAAAACCAAGTGTGATGGTGAAAGAATATTTTTTTTAGATGAAATGAAAAATAAGATAAGTAAATCAAATATTCAGATTGGAATTATAACAGTTCCAAAAGAAAATGCACAGAATGTATGTGATATGATGCTTAATTATGGAATAAAAGCGATATGGAATTTTGCACCAATTAATTTAAAAGTACCAGAAAATATTGCTGTAAAAAATGAAGATTTATCAACTTCATTAGTAATATTACTAAAAAAATTAAAAGAAAAAGGTGTATAAAAAAAGTCAATAAATTTATATAATATAAATAATAAAATCAAGGAGGATAAAAATGAGTAAAGAATACGAAATTGTGGATAGCATGGAGAGTTTACAAAATTTAATTACAAATGTTAAAAAGGCTCAAAAAGAATTTGCTAAATTTTCACAAGAACAAGTTGACAAAATATTTTTAGCAGCTGCAATAGCTGCAAATAAAGCTAGAATTCCACTAGCTAAAATGGCAGTTGAAGAAACTGGAATGGGAGTTGTAGAGGATAAAGTTATAAAAAATAACTATGCAGCAGAATACATTTATAATCAATATAAAGATGTAAAAACTTGTGGAGTTATTGAAGAAGATGAATCTTATGGAATTAAAAAAATTGCTGAACCTATTGGATTAATTGCAGCAGTTATACCAACAACAAATCCAACATCAACAGCAATTTTCAAAACATTAATTTCTTTAAAAACAAGAAATGGTATTATAATTAGCCCTCATCCTAGAGCTAAAAAATCAACAATAGAAGCTGCTAAAATAGTTTTAGAAGCAGCAGTTGAAGCTGGAGCACCAGAAGGAATAATTGGATGGATAGATGTACCATCATTAGAATTTACAAATACATTAATGCAAACAGCAGATACAATTTTAGCAACAGGTGGACCTGGAATGGTAAAATCAGCTTATTCTAGTGGAAAACCAGCATTAGGAGTTGGTGCAGGAAATACACCAGCAATTATAGATGATTCAGCAGATATAATTTTAGCAGTAAATTCAATAATCCATTCAAAAACTTTTGATAATGGTATGATTTGTGCTTCAGAACAATCTGTAATAGCTTTAGATTCTGTATATGATAAAGTAAGAGCTGAATTTGAAAAAAGAGGATGCTATTTCTTAAATCCTGAAGAAACAGAAAAAGTAAGAAAAACAATAATTATAAATGGAGCATTAAATGCAAAAATAGTTGGTCAAAAAGCTCACACTATAGCAGCATTAGCTGATGTAGAAGTTCCAGAAAATGCTAAAATATTAATAGGTGAAGTTGAATCAGTAGAATTGTCTGAAGAATTTGCTCATGAAAAATTATCTCCTGTTTTAGCTATGTATAGAGCTAAAGATTTTGATGATGCAGTAGAAAAAGCAGCACATCTAATTGAAGATGGTGGACTTGGTCATACATCATCACTTTATATAAATACTATTACTGAAAAAGAAAAAATGGAAAAATTCTATAGTAACATGAAAACTTGTAGAGTGTTAATAAATACACCATCATCACAAGGTGGAATTGGTGATTTATATAACTTTAAGTTAGCTCCATCTTTAACACTTGGATGTGGATCTTGGGGTGGAAATTCAGTATCAGAAAACGTAGGAATAAAACATTTATTAAATATAAAAACAGTAGCCGAGAGGAGAGAAAATATGCTTTGGTTTAGAGCACCTGAAAAGGTATATATAAAAAGAGGTTGCTTACCAGTAGCCTTAGAAGAATTAAAAAATGTAATGAATAAAAAGAAAGTGTTTATAGTAACAGATACATTTTTATTTGAAAATGGCTATACAAAAGTTGTAACAGATAAATTAGATGAAATGGGAATTGCACATACAACATTCTCAAATGTAGCTCCAGATCCAACTTTAGAATGTGCTATAGAAGGAACAAAAGCAATGAATCAATTTAAACCAGATTGTATTATAGCAATTGGTGGTGGTTCAGCAATGGATGCTGCAAAAATTATGTGGGTAATGTATGAACATCCAGAAGTAGATTTCATGGATATGGCAATGAGATTTATGGATATTAGAAAAAGAGTTTACACATTCCCTAAAATGGGTGAAAAAGCTTATTTTATAGCTGTTCCAACATCAGCTGGTACAGGTTCAGAAGTAACTCCATTTGCTGTTATTACAGATGAAAAAACTGGAACAAAATATCCTTTAGCAGATTACGAGTTATTACCTAAAATGGCAATAGTTGATGCTAATATGATGATGAATGCTCCAAAAGGATTAACATCAGCTTCAGGTATAGATGCTGTAACACACGCTTTAGAAGCAATAGCTTCAATGATGGCTACAGAATATACAGATGCTTTAGCAATAGAAAGTTTAAAAAATATATTTAAATATTTACCAAGAGCTTACGATAATGGTGCTAATGATCCAGAATCAAGAGAAAAAATGGCAAATGCAGCTACAATGGCTGGTATGGCTTTTGCAAATGCATTTTTAGGTGTATGTCACTCAATGGCTCATAAATTAGGTGCATTCCACCACTTACCTCATGGTGTAGCAAATGCTTTAATGATAAATATAGTATTAAGATTTAACGCAGCTGAAGTTCCAGTAAAAATGGGAACATTCCCACAATATGATCATCCACATACATTAGAAAGATATGCAAAAGTTTCAAGAGCTTTAGGATTTGGTGGAAATACAGATGAAGAAGCTTTAGAAAACTTAATAAAAGCAATAGATGAATTAAAAGAAAAAATTGGAATTAAGAAAACAATTAAAGATTATGGTGTTGATGAGAAAAACTTCCTAGATAGATTAGATGAAATGACAGAGCAAGCATTTGATGATCAATGTACTGGAGCAAATCCAAGATTACCACTTATGAGCGAAATAAAAGATATGTATTTAGAAGCATATTATGGAGGTGAAAGATAATGGAATTAAATTTAAATAATCCAATTATGGAAAGAAAAACAAAAACAGTTTACAGAGATAATGATAAAACAATAAAATTATTTGTAGAAAATTATTCAAAAGGAAATATTTTAAATGAAGCTTTAAATCAAGCAAGAGTTGAAGAAGGAACTTCTTTAAATATACCAAAACTTGTTGCTGTAACTAAAGTTGGAGATAGATGGGCATTAGTTTCAGAGCATATTGAAGGAACACCTCTAGATAAATTAATGGCTGAACATCCAGAAAAAGAAGATGAATATTTAAATAGATTTGTAGATATTCAACTTGAAATATTATCAAATAATGTACCTTTATTAAACAGAATGAAAGAAAAATATAGAAGAAAAATAAATGAAACAGATATTCATGATAATATAAAATATGAACTATTACAAAGATTAGAAGGAATGAAAAATCATACAAAATTATGTCATGGTGATTTTAATCCAAGTAATGTAATTATTAAAGAAGATGGAACAGCATATATTATAGATTGGGCACACGTTACAGTAGGAAATGCTTCAGCAGATAGTGCTAGAACATTTTTACTTTTCTCAATGGATGGAAAAGAAGAGTTAGCAGAAAAATATATGAATTTATTTTCAGAGAAGAGTGGAATAGAAAAAGCTAATATTCAAAGATGGGTTTCTATTGTTGCTGCTGCACAACTTTCAAGTAGTGATAATAAAGAATTATTAAATAAATGGATTGATGTAGTAGATTACGAATAAAATCAAAAGGCGCCTCCTAGTTTCCTAGGAGACGCCTTTAATATTATATACTGTAATTAAGCAAGCCTATATGCGATAGACATTGCTTTTTTCAATTGAACAGCATATTTTTCCAGGCTATCAGAAAATGCAATTTCCTCAACGGTCGATTCAACCAGTTGATCAGCATCAAATGTAGCCATTGCTTCAGCCACAGTGATATCATCACTTATGGCTTTTGTTATAACTGTGGAAAGGATCATTTGAACAGGGAAGGTAATAGAAGCTTCTGCTGCTGTAGCATCAAGAAGATTCCTGATCTCAGCTTTGTCTTCTTCGTCCATTTCCTCATGTTCTTCTTCAATGATTGCATCTACGACTGCAGTAAAGATGGGGTCAACCACTTTTACCCGAATTGCAGTAGAAACCTTTTCCATAAGGGAAATCTTGCCTGCAATGTCAAGAATGCCGAGTTTTGCGAGTTCAGCGCAGAAATTAGGTGACAGCTCTTTGATGGAAACGTTTATTTTATCAGAGTCAGATGACATGGCAATGGACTTTTCGTCAATGCCAGTTAATGCATCGATTATTTCTCCGATAACAGATTCGATCATTTCAGAAGCCCCAGGAATGATATTCAGCATTCCAAAAACAGCCCGCATCTGAATACTGGTCAACTGGATTTCTGCCTGAGAAGAGGTGAGTGCATCTGCGAATTTTTCGTTGCGTTCGATCATGTTTGTAACGACAATCGGAACAAACAGAGAACTGGAAACGTATGGCAGGTATTCCTCAACCAGCTTTTTCTGATCTTCTGTGAGCGTTTCACTTACCCGAGCAAACATTTTCTCGTAAAAACTCTGGATAGACTCGGTACCGTCGATATTTCCAATCTTTTTCAAAACAGAAATAGGTACACCGAAGCTAACATTTTTTCCCACTAAGTTTAACATAATTCATTCCTCCATAATTTTGAAATCTTCTTGTCATGCCTATGATGTTACTAAGGAATGCTAAGAAGTACAATAGTAACGTTATAATTTTAACATACTTTACATAAAAAATCAACATTGAACTTGAATTCTACGCAAAAGAGTGATAATATATATAAGTATTAAATATAGAGTACCTGAAAAGAAGAAGAGTCTTGGAGGGTAAAACCTCCAAGAAATTCAAAGGAGGTAAAAAAATGACAAAAGGTTTTTATGGTGGTAGCTTCGATCCTTTTACAATTGGACATCTAAGCGTTGTGAAACGGTCAGCGCAGATGTTTGATGAGGTTGTTGTAGGAATTGGAGTTAATCCTGACAAAAAGCGCAGATTTGATGTGGAAGAAATGAAAACTGCAATGCGGCAGGTAATGAATAGGTATAATTTGAATAATGTTTCAATTATATTTTATGACAATTTAACTGTTGATGCCGCAAAGGAGCACGGGGCAACATTCCTTATCAGAGGTCTTAGAAATGGTATGGATTATGAGAATGAGGAAAATCAGGCTCTAATCAATGAAGAAATATCTGGTTTTGATACGATCTATGTTAGGGCAGGCAAACTTGGCTATGTTAGTTCAAGCTTAGTTATGGAACTTCTGAAACATGGAAAAGATGTTTCGAAGTATTTGCCTGAGGAAGTATTTAAGCTTGTAACCAAATAAAACCAAAACAAAAAAAAGGCGTGAGTTGAATAAATTCGCGCCTTTTTAGTATTATATAATATTTTACAGAAACTTCAATTTAGAATTCTCTTTCTAAATCACGTTCTTTTTGAATAACTGGTATATCAATAGATAATCCTTCAACAGCTGGTATTACATTTGGAAATATATTTTTGGCTTCTTGAACATATTTTTCTACAGGTTCTTCTGGCCAAAAATGAGTTAAAATTAATCCTTTTACACCAGCTTCTTTTGCAATTTTTCCAGCTTGCTCAGCAGTTAAATGTGAATTAATTTCTGGAAAACCATGTTCTTTTAATAAACTAGATTCACAAATTAGTAAATCTGCTCCTTTGGAAAAATCAACTAATCTATTTTTGGCTGAATAGGAAGTATCTGATGTGTATACAATTGTTCTATTTCCACATTTTATTTTAGTAGCATAAGTTTCTACTGGATGATCTGTAGGGCAAAAACTAACATTCATATTACCAATTTGTAAGTTGGTGTTTGAATCTATTACACGATATTTAGCAAAAGAGTTATTTTCACTTAAAATATCTTGAACTATTTCTTGTGGATGTTGTGGTAGATAAATATTAATAGGCTTTTCTAATCTTTTTTGATTATGAAATACAAAAGAAGAGTATTGTAAATTAAAAACATCATTATAGTGATCTCTATGAAGGTGACTTAAAACAACAGATAAATTTTTTAAATCTTCTGGATAACTTAATAAACTATGACTACCACTACCACAGTCTAATAATAATCGAGTATCTTCATCTACAATAAGATATCCAGGGCAATTGTGTCCAGGTGTATTATATGGTGACTGACTTCCTAATATTTTTAATTTCATATTTCCTCCAATATAATGATATAGTAATTTATTTTTTATTTAGCATAAAAGACCTTTGGACTTCCTACTAAAAAACATCAATATTATAGCATGGAATTGGGTATAAATAAAGAGCAAAATTTTGTGACTTAAAAAAGTTTTACTTAAAAATATGAAACTTTTTCATTGGCTCAAATTTCAAATAAAAAAGATGTCAAAATAGTACAAATTTTTTAAAAAATATGTTATACTCAAATTTGTAAATAAAGAGATGTGAGGTTTTTATATGAAAATTGGTTTTTATGCAGGAAGTTTTGATCCATTTACTTATGGACATTTGCATATTATAAAAAAATCTGCAAAATTGTTTGATAAAGTTATTGTTGGAATTGGTGTAAATCCAAAAAAGGTAAGATGCTTTAATCAAGAAAAAATGAGAGATGCAATTGAAAAAGTATTAATTAGAGAAAATATAAATAATGCAACTGTAATAACTTATGATAATCTTTCTGTTGATGTTGCAACTCAAAATAATGCAACATACTTAATAAGAGGAATTAGAAATGGTATGGATTATCAATATGAAGAAAATATTGCCTTAGTAAATGAAGAAATTTCAGGATTAGATACAATTTATATTAGGTCTGGATATTTAGGATATATTAGTTCTAGTTTAGTTATGGATTTAATTAATAATGGCAAAGATGTTTCAAGATATTTACCACAAGAAATTATAGATATTATATAGAAAGGCAAATTATGAGAGTTATATCAAATTCAGAAAAAGATACAATTGAACTTGGAAAAAAAATTGCAGAAAAATTAGAAAAAGGAACAGTAATTGTTTTAACAGGAGATTTAGGTTCTGGAAAAACAAAATTAACAGAAGGAATATTAACATATTTTGGATTAGAAAATGAAATATCTAGTCCTACTTTTACAATTGTTAATGAGTATAATACAGAAAAATTAAACATATATCATTTTGATGTTTATAGATTAGAAGATGTTGATGAATTTTATGCAATTGGTGGAGAAGAATATTTTGAAAAAGGTGCTAGCATAATAGAATGGGGAGAAATGATTGAAGAGGCATTACCACAAAAATATATAAAAATTAATTTTTCAAGAGATTTAGTAAATGAAAATTTAAGAAATATAGATATAGAATATGTAGAAAGGTAAGATATATGAAAAATTTAGCTATAGATACTTCAAGTGCAATATGTTCAGTTGCAATTTTAGAAGATGATAAATTAATAGATGAAGAAAATTTAAATGATGGAAGAACACATTCTGAAAATTTAATGCCATTAATAGACAATGTTTTAAAAAGAAATTCATTAGATATAAAAGATATAGAAATGATCTCATGCGCTGTAGGACCAGGGTCTTTTACAGGAATTAGAATTGGTGTTGCAACAATAAAACCAATAGCAGAAGTCTTAAATATTAAAGTTGCATCTGTTACATCATTAGAAATTTTAGCTAGAAGTGTTGAAAACAGTGAGACAATAGTATCATTAATAGATGCAAGAAATAACCAAGTATATTGTGGAATTTTTGATAAAGAATATAATAAAAAACAAGAATATTTAGCAGATGATATAAATAATGTACTTGAAGTTTTAAAAAAATATGAAAATATTACTTTTGTTGGAAATGGAGCAATATTACATAAAGAGTTATTAATAAATAGTTTAAAAAATGTGGATTTTGCAGAAGAGAATAATCAGTCAGCAACAAACTGTGGAAAAATTGGTTATAAAAAAAGTTTAGAAAATAATTTATATACAGCTGATACAATAGTTCCAATATATTTAAGAAAATCACAAGCAGAAAGGTTAAAGAAATGATTATTGAAAAAATGACTTTGACGGATTTCGAGCAAATAAAGGATAATTTACAAATTGATTTTGATGAATTTTGGAGTGCAAGTATTTTAAAAAGTGAGCTTGAAAGTGAAAATTCGAAATATATAGTTGTAAAAGAAAATGAGGAAATTGTTGGTTTTGCAGGAATTATTGTGACACCAGTTGATGTAGAAATAACAAATATTGTCACTAAAAAAAATCAAAGAAAAAAAGGAATAGGAAAACTACTTTTAGACAAACTAATAAAAATGGCAAAAGAAATAAAATCTGAATCAATAAGTTTAGAAGTTAATGAGAAAAATAATATAGCAATTCATTTATATGAAAGTTATGGATTTGAAAAAGTAGGAGTAAGAAAAAAATATTATAATGGAATAGATAATGCAATTATTATGACAAAAGTTTTATAAAAAAAGAACAAATTAAGAACTGCCTTTTTGTTCAAAAATAATGTAAAATTTTGTAAAATAGTAATTGCTATTTTATTTTATTTGATATAAAATTACACTATAATTGAATTTTGTTCGGAGGAATGTACTAATGAGAAAGAAAAATGAACTAACGCCAAGAGATTTAAAGGATATTTGTAATCCAAATTCATTTAAATTTGAAACAACGAAAGAACTTGTAGTTGAAGAAAATGAATTAATATATGGACAAGATAGAGCAATAAAAGCTCTTGAATTTGGTGCAGATGTAAATATAAAAGGATATAATTTATATCTTGAGGGACCTACTGGTGTTGGAAAAACAATGTATACAAAAAGATTTTTAACAGAAAAAGCTCAAAAAGAAAAAGTTCCTCATGATTGGGTGTATATATATAACTTTGAAAATCCAAATGAACCAGTAGCAGTTTCTTTTCCTGCTGGTCAAGGTAAAGTATTTGCTCAAACAATGGAAAACTTTGTAAAAGATGTTAGAAGAGATATTAAGAAAACATTTAACAATGATGACTTTGAAAAAGAAAAGCAAATTATAAAACAAGAATACGAAGAAAAAAGAGAAAACTTATTAGATAAATTAAATCAAAAAACTTTAATTCAAGGCTTCCAAGTAAAATCTACAGAAAATGGTGTTTATATGATGCCAGTATTAGATGGAAAAACATTGGCTGAAGAAGAATTTGAAGAATTAGATGAAAGTATAAAAAAAGAATTTGAAGAAAGATCAGCTTTAGTTCAAGAACAAATATTTCAAGCATTAGCTGAAATAAAAAATATAGAAAGAGAATCTGAAAAAAAAGTTGATGAATGGCAAGCTAATATTGCATTAATGACAATAAATGTTCATATTAATTCAATAAAAGCTAATTATAAAAGAAATAAAAAAGTAGGAACATATTTAGATGGTGTAAAGAAAGATATTTTAAAAAATATTAATTGCTTCTTAGCAGCAGATCCAGACCCAAAAAACCCACAACAACCTACTGTTCAACAAATGCAAAGACCAGAATTAAAAGAACCATGGCTTAATTATAGAGTTAATTTATTTATAGATAATAGTAAATTAGAAGGTGCTCCAGTAATAATGGATACAAATTATTCATATTTCAATATTTTTGGTGGATTAGAATATGAAAATCAATATGGTGCATTGAAAACAGATTATATGATGATAAAACCAGGTTTATTACATCAAGCAAATGGTGGATATATAATTTTCCAAGCTAAAGATTTATTATCAAATGGTGTTTGCTATGAAGCATTAAAGAAAGCATTAAAAATAAAAGAATTATCTATAGAAAATTCTTCAGAACAGAAAGCTGGAATGCTTTTAATATCATTAAAACCAGAGCCAATACCAATGGATATAAAAGTATTATTAGTTGGAAATTCTAATATTTATCACACATTACTATCTATGGATGATGACTTTAGAAAATTATTTAAAATAAAAGTAGAATTTGAAGAAGATGCTCCAAAAGATAATGATAATATGCAAAGATTAAGTAACTTTGTTAGAAGTTTCTGTGTACAAGAAAATTTGCTAGATTTAGATAAAGAAGCAATGGCAAAAGTTATCGAATTTGCTTCAAAACTTGCTGGAGACAAAGAAAAATTATCTACACAATTTAGTGAAATTGGAGAAATTGTTGGTGAAGCATCAGTTTGGGCAAAAAAAGAAAGACAAAAAATTATTACTCCAAAATATATACAAAAAGCATTAGATGAAAGAACTGAAAGAATAAGAAAATATGATACAAAATATTTGCAAATGATAAAAGAAGAATCACTTTTAATAGATACTGATGGATTTGAAGTTGGACAAATAAATGGTTTAACAGTAATAAGTGTTGGAGACTTTTCATTCGGTAAACCAGCAAGAATTACTGCTAGTACGTATGTTGGAAAAAATGGAATTGTAAATATTGAAAGAGAAGTTGAAATGTCTGGTTCATCTCATTCAAAAGGTGTATTAATATTAACTGGATATTTAGGAGAACAATTTGCTCAAGATATTCCTCTTTCATTAACTGCAAATTTATGTTTTGAACAATTATATGGTGGAGTAGATGGGGATAGTGCATCAAGTACAGAAGCTTATGCAATTCTTTCTAGTTTATCTGGAATTCCTATAAATCAATCTATTGCAGTAACAGGTTCAATAAATCAAAAAGGATATATTCAACCAATAGGTGGAGTTAATGAAAAAATAGAAGGATTTTATCAAATTTGTAAATTAAGAGGATTTAATGGAGAGCAAGGAGTTATAATTCCAAAACAAAATGTTAGAAATTTAAGTTTAAGTGATGAAATTATAGAGTCAGTAAAAAAAGGAAAATTCCATATTTATGCAGTAGGAACAATTGATGAAGGTATTGAAATTTTAACAGGAGTTCCAGCAGGAAAGAAAGATAAAAATGGAAATTTCCCTTTAGGAACAATTAATTATTTAGCTTATGAAAAATTAAAGAAATTTTCACAAATAGCAGACGGAGTTTTAAAATCTTAAAAATATAAAGCTTTAAATTATAAGATTATATAATCTTTAATTTAAAGCTTTTAATTTTAAATAAAATGAAAGTATAATATATTAATTTTGAAAGCACCGCGTAAGCGATCAAACGAACGCAAGTGAGTGCGAATTGGAGCAACTATCATGCTATGTCAATTATATATTTATATAATTGACAACTAGCGAGTTGCGACACCAAGGTGCTAGAAAAATAATATATTATACTTTTATTAATTTATATCAAAAATTTCATTGAAGATTAATATAATTTATGATATAAATTTTAGTAGAAAAAATTTTACAGAACGGATGGATAAAAATATGAAAATTGAATTAATTGGTGGATGTACAAAAGAAGAATTAGAATCAAGAATACAATATGTAGCAGGAGCTGGAAAATTATCAAGATTTCCAGGTAATGTAACAGAAGTTTTAGAAAGCTGTAATGATTATGAATCAAATTTAAAATTAATTAAAAGAATTATAAAAATGGGGCATAAATCAATTATTGAACATGATTTTTTAGTATTTGCATTAAATGATGTTACACCAATAGTTGAGCAAACATTAATTGGTTATAGATTAACTTCATTTACAGTAAAATCAAGAAGAGAAGTAGATTTTAGAACTGCAGGTTTTTACACTCCAGAATTTAGAAATAAAGATGGAGAAATTCATGAAAAAAATGAAGAACTAAAAGAAGAATATAATAAGCATATGAAAATGCTGTTTAATACATATAGTGATATTGTAGATAAAGGCGTAAGTAAAGAAGACGCAAGATTTGTATTACCATATTCATATCATAGTAATTTTATTATGGGAGTAAATGCTAGAGAATTAGAAAAAATGATTATAGCATTAAAATATGGAAAGTTAAGCAATATTCCAGATTTAAAAGAAGTTGGAACAGCTTTATATTCTTTAGTAAAAGAACACGTTCCATATTTAGTTCCTAATTTAAAATCACAGGAAGTTAATTTAAAAACAGATTTTGAATATTTAGAATCAATAGAAAAAAGACCAGAAATTAAAATTCCTGAAAAAACAAAATTAATAAGTTATACACCAAATAGTGATGATGTAGTATTAGAAAGTTCTATTATGTATCATTATCAATGCTCAAAAGAAGAAGCAAAAAATATATTAGATGATATGGTAAAAAAAGATGAAAAAGCAAAAGAAAAAATGATGTATGACATTTTACATAAAGAAGAAAGAAGAGAATTGGAGCAAGTAAGCTTTACATTCCAAATTCCAATTTCTTTAGCAGTACTTACACATTTAACAAGACATAGAATGCATTCATTATTAGTACCAGAATTTTTACCAATGTGGAATATGGAAAATTATATAACACCAGTATCTGTAAAAGAAAATGCAAATGACATTTATCAAGAAGCAGTTAGAAAAAATATAGAAATAGTTGAAAAATTTAAATCTTTAGGTGTAAATGAAGGAGATTTAGTATATTTCTATTTAAGTAATCAAATGTTAAATGTTATAACAACAATGAATGCTAGAAATATCCAATGGGTAACAAGACTTCGTTGTTGTAACAAAGCTCAATGGCAAATTAGATTTATTGCAAATGAAATTAGAAAACAAACAGCAGAAGTAGCACCACTTATAGGTAAAGGTTTAGGAGCAACTTGTATGACAGATAGATATTGTGGTGAAGGTAGAGAATGTTGCGGATTAATAGATAAATTATTAGAAGCAGATAAAAAAGAAGAGGTATAAATGATAGATTTACATACACATACAAACCATTCTGATGGAACTGATTCTGTAGAAGAATTGCTTAAGAATGCAGAAAAAAATAATATAGAAATTCTTTCAATAACAGATCATGATTCTGTTGGTGCATATTTTGAGTTAGAAAAAAATCCAGATTTAAGAAATTTATATAATGGAAAAATAATAGTTGGAACAGAGCTAAAAACATCTTATAATAAAGTATCAATAGAGGTTTTGGCTTATGGTATAGATTATAAAACTATGAGAATTCACTATGTTGATGAACAACAACTTCAAGAAGATATTTTAAATAAATACAAAAAAATTGCTCATGAATTAGGACTAAAATATAATGAAAGTGAAATGTATGTGGATAGAAATAATCCATCTAAACAATGGGCATCATATGTATTTGCAACAGAAGTTTTAAAATGCAATGAAAATAAAGAAATACTAGAAAAAATGGGAGATTTCAATCCAACATCATTTTTTAGAGTTCATCAAAGTAATGAAAATAGCATATTTTTCTTTGATGAATCATATTGCTCATTAGACTTAAATGAAACAATTTCGAGAATACATGAAGCTGGAGGACTAGCATTTTTAGCACATGGTTTTATATATCCATTCAAAAATAAAGAAAAAACTATAGAAGAAATTTTGACTAAAACAGATATTGATGGTATGGAGTGCATATATCCACTATTTTCAGAAGAAGAAAGAAAAATAGCATTTGATTTATGTAAAAAACATAATAAATATATGTCTGGTGGAAGTGATTATCATGCTAAAAATAAGCCTGATATAATGTTAGGTACAGGAAAAAATAATAATATAAAAGTTGATTATGAACTTATAAAAAATTGGGTAGATAAAATAAAGTTTAAATAAATAGTTGACAATAATCCAAAAAAGATTTATACTTGAATGTAATATTAATATTAAAAACGTCGATCAAGAGAGTAACTTATCTGTAAGCAACAGCGAGATAGAACAGAGTGAGAGTCTATCAGTGTAAGGATAAGCGAAGAGAGCTTGTGAGTGCTTATTGGAAATCTATTAAAAAGAGAGTATAGTAAGACGTGAACCTGCGTTAAAGGAAATGAGTGGCATATAGTGTATAAAAACTATATGCAATTTGAGTGGTACCGCGATTTATTCGTCTCTAGATTATATCTAGAGGCGTTTTTTGTTATTCAAAACAAATTTGTATAACAAATATTAAAAATAAGGAGTGTGCATAAAATGAAAGAAAAAAATATTAAAAAAATTGTTTTAGCGTATTCAGGAGGACTAGATACATCTGTTATTATTCCATGGCTTAAAGAAAATTATAATAATTGTGAAGTAATTGCTGTAGCAGCAGATGTTGGACAAGAAAGTGAATTAGAAGGAATAAAAGAAAAAGCATTGAACTCAGGTGCATCAAAAATTTATGTTGAAGACTTAAAAGAAGAATTTGTAGAAGAATATATTGTTCCTGCAATTAAAGCTGGATGTAAGTATGAAAATGAATATCTTTTAGGAACAGCTCTTGCAAGACCTATTATAGCTAAAAGATTAGTTGAGATTGCCAAAAAAGAAAATACAAATGTAATTTGTCATGGATGTACAGGAAAAGGAAATGATCAAGTTCGTTTTGAACTTATGATAAAAGCTTGTATGCCAGATGCAAAAATTATTGCCCCTTGGAGAATATGGGATATAAAAAGTAGAGAAGAAGAATTTGCATATGCAGAAAAACATAATGTTCCACTAAAAATAACAAAAGAAACAAACTATTCAAAAGATAAAAATATATGGCATTTATCACATGAAGGTCTAGATTTAGAAGATCCTGCAAATGAGCCTAAATATGATGAAATATTAGAAATGGGAGTTACACCTGAAAAAGCTCCAGATGTACCAACTTACATAGAAATTTCTTTTAACCAAGGAAAACCAGTATCATTAAATGGAAAAAATATGTCAATGGTAGAAATTATAAAAAAATTAAATGAAATTGGTGGAAAAAATGGTATAGGAATACTTGATCTTGTTGAAAACAGATTAGTTGGTATGAAATCAAGAGGAGTATATGAAACACCAGGTGGAACAATTTTATATAAAGCTCATGAATTGCTAGAAAGTATTTGTTTAGATAAAGATACAATGCATTATAAATTAAATTTAGCAAATGATTTTGCAAAACAAATTTATGAAGGAAAATGGGAAACAGCATTAACAAAATCAATGCTAGCTTTTATAGATAAAACACAAGAAAATGTAACAGGAAATGTTAAATTGAAATTATATAAAGGTAATATTATATCAGCAGGAATAACTAGTAAATATTCATTATATTCAGAAGAGATTGCAACTTTTGGAGAAGATAATTCATATAATCAAAAAGATGCTGAAGGATTTATAAATTTATATGGATTATCAATAAAAGTAAAAGCTGAAATGGAGATGAAACAGAAAGGAGAAAAATAAATTATGGCATTATGGGGAGCAAGATTTAAAAAAGAATTAAATAGTAAAGTAAATGATTTTAATTCATCTATTAAATTTGATTCTATTTTTTACAAAGAAGATATTGATGGAAGTATTGCACATAGTACAATGCTTGGAAAGCAAAATATTATTAATGAAAATGATAGTAAAATAATTAAACAAGAATTAGAAAAAATAAAAAAAGAGATAGAAACAGGAAAACTACAGATTGATGAAAATTCTGAAGATATTCATATGTTTATAGAATGTGAATTAACAAAAAGGATTGGTAGTGTAGGAAAGAAATTACATACAGCTAGAAGTAGAAATGATCAAGTAACTTTAGATTTAAAATTGTATTTAAGAAATGAAATAGATGAAATTTCTAAAAAATTAATTCTTTTAATAGAGGCTTTTTGTAATAAAGCAAAAGAAAACTTAAATACAGTTATGCCAGGATACACACATATGCAAAGAGCTCAACCAATTACTCTTGCTCATCATTTAATGGCATATACAGAAATGTTTTTAAGAGATTTAGAACGTTTAAAAGATACTAGAAAAAGAATGAATATATTGCCACTTGGAAGTTGTGCATTAGCAGGAACTACGTATGATATAGATAGATATTTAGTAAAAGAATTATTAAAATTTGATGATGTAACACAAAACAGTTTAGATGGAGTTTCAGATAGAGATTATGTTATAGAACTTGCAAATGTATTATCAATTATTATGATGCATTTATCAAGAATTAGTGAAGAGATAATTTTATGGTCATCTTGGGAATTTAAATTTATTGAATTGGATGACGCATTTTCTACAGGTTCATCTATTATGCCTCAAAAAAAGAATCCAGATATAACAGAATTAATAAGAGGTAAAACAGGAAGAGTATATGGAAATTTAATGGGATTACTAACATTAATGAAAGGGCTTCCTCTTGCATACAATAAAGATATGCAAGAAGATAAAGAAGCAATTTTTGATTCAATAGATACAGTAAAAAATTGTATAGATACATTTATTCCAATGCTTGAAACTATGAAAATTCTTAAAGATAACATGAGAAATGCTGCTGGAAAAGGATTTATCAATGCAACAGATTGTGCAGATTATCTTGTAAAAAGAGGAATGCCTTTTAGAGATGCTTATAAAACAACAGGAGAACTTGTTTCATATTGTATTGATAAAAATAAAACATTAGAAACGTTATCAATAGATGAATATAAAAAAGCAAACAATTTATTCGAGGAAGATGTTTATGAAGAAATTTCTTTAGAAAACTGTGTAAAAAAACGTAAAGTTGTTGGTGGACCTGCTCCTGAAACTGTAAGAGAGCATATAGAAAATGTGATGAAAAAAATAAATGATTAATTTATATTATAAAACAAGGTAGTTATTAAAAAAATATTATTAATAACTATCTTGTTTTTTCTTATAAAATCTTTTAAAATCTCTTTATTTCTTTAAAAATCTATGCTATAATTATAAAATGAGTAAGCTTAGGAGAATAAAGTTTTGAGAAAGTTTTTTGTAGAATCTAATCAAATTAGTAATAACAAAATAGAAATAATTGATGAAGATGTAAATCATATAAGAAATGTTTTAAGACTAGAAATTGGTGAAAAAATAAAAATATGTGATAAAACAAATCAAATAAATTACATTTCTGAAATTGATGAAATAACATCAAAAGTCGTAAAGTGTAATATATTAGAGATTGCAGAAAACAAGTCAGAAGGCAATGTCGAATTACATATTTTTCAAGGTTTACCAAAAGCAGATAAAATGGAATTAATTATTCAAAAAGGAACTGAGCTTGGAGTTTCAGAGTTTATACCAGTAGCTTTTAAAAGATCTATTGTTAAACTTTCTGGAAAAGACGAAATAAAAAAAATAGATAGATGGAATAAAATTGCTGAAGTTGCTGCAAAACAATGTGGTAGAGATTTAGTTCCTAAGGTTAGAAGTGTAGAAAATATAAAAAATCTATGTAATGAAATAGAAGATTATGATATAGTATTATTAGCATACGAACTAGAAGAAAAAAATTATATTAAAAACGAATTACAAAAGCTAAAAAATCAAAAGGAAAGCTACAAAATAGCAGTTATTATTGGTCCAGAAGGTGGAATTGAAGAGGAAGAAGTAAAATGTATGGAGTCAAATGGAGCAAAAGTAATTAGCTTAGGAAAAAGAATTTTAAGAACAGAAACAGTAGCCCTTCAAGTTTCTTCTATAATTATGTATGAATTAGAAAATGGGGGAAATTAATAATTGGAAAAAGCAAAGCTAATGCAACTTGAGATTGAACAACAAAGAAAATTGCCTAAAGAAGTTAAAGATAATATAAATACAATTATTTTCCAAAATTTATTAGCTGCTACTATTATAATGGCATATTTTTGTATTATAAATTTTACTTACTATAATTTTGAAAATAGTATTTTTGAAGAATATATGAAATACTTTGCCTTGGGAATAATTTTAGTTACTGTATTAGATATAGAAATTGCCTATAGAAAAAATAGTATAAGACTATGGATTATAGGATTAGAATTTTTAATAATTGGAGTAGTATCTTTATATATTCCATATATATATTTGCATACAAATAATATAATTAGAATAATAATAATGATTTTACCTGCAATATTAGTAGTATATTATCTATTTAAATCTCTTATTATATATAATCAAAAAAAATTTCATTATCAAAATAATTTAAGTGATGTAAAAGAATTAATGAAATATGATGAAAAGAAAAGTTATTTAGACGAAGATAGTACAAAAACATATAGAGCTAAAACTGAAGAAGAGGAAGTTATAAAAACAGTTATTTTAAAAGAACAAGCAATTAGAAGAAAGAAAAGACAAGCAGAAGCAGAAAAGCAAAGTATAAATAAAAATACAAAAGGAAAAAAAGCAAATAAGAAAAGAGGGAAGAAAAATTGATTAAAAGTATGACAGGCTTTGGCCGTGGAAAATATGAAAATGAAGGAAGAAATTACACAGTAGATATAAAATCTGTAAACCACAAATATACAGATATATCAGTTAGATTACCAAGATTTTTAAATAGTGAAGAAGATAAAATTAGAAAAAGAATTAGTTCAGCTATATCTAGAGGAAAAGTAGACGTATTAGTTACATTTGAAAATTATAGTAGTAAAGGAACTAATATAAGAATAAATAAAGAATTAGCAAAAGATTATATAAGAGAACTAAGAAGTTTAGCAGAAGAAACAGAACTAAAATTTAATGTAGATGTTATAGATATCTCTAAATTTCCAGAAATATTGAAAATTGAAGATGAGCAAGATGAAGAATTAATTGGAAAAGAATTAATGATTGCAGTTGATGATGCATTAGATAAATTTATTAGTATGAGAGAAATAGAAGGAAAAAGACTAATAGAAGACATTGAAAATAGAATATATTCAATTCAAAACAAAGTAAATGAAATAACAGCATATTCAAGTACTCTTGTAAAAGAATATATGGAAAAATTAAAACAAAGAGTAAGCGAATTATTAGAACCATCTACAGTAGATGAGAACAGATTAATGCAAGAGATTGTTATATTTTCAGACAAATCATCTATCGAAGAAGAACTTACACGTTTAAAAAGTCATATAGCTCAATTTTTAGAATTAATAAAACAAAGTTCACCAATTGGCAAAAAAATCGATTTCTTAATTCAAGAAATTAATAGAGAAGTTAATACAATTGGTTCAAAGGCAAATTGTTTAGAAATAACTAATAGAGTTATTGAAATAAAAACAGAAGTTGAAAACATTAGAGAGCAAATACAAAATATAGAATAACTTTATATACTACATATTTAAAAATATTAGAGAAAAGAGGTAAAATTTATGCAACTTATTAACATAGGATTTGGAAACATGGTTTCAGCAGAAAGAATGATTTCAATTGTAAGTCCAGAATCAGCACCAATAAAAAGAATTGTTCAAGAAGCAAAAGATTCAAAAATGGCGATTGATGCAACTTATGGAAGAAGAACAAGATCAGTTATTATAATGGATTCAGGGCATATCATATTATCAGCTGTTCAACCAGAAACAATAGCAGGAAGAGTTGATAATGGTTTAGATAATGATGATGAATAAAATTATTTTTAAGGGAGGATTTTTAAAATGTTAGTAAAACCAACAGTATCAGATTTATTAGAGAAAGTAGGAGATAATAGATATGCATTAGTAATAATGACATCTAAAAGAGCTAGACAAATAGCTTCTGGATCTCCATTAAAAACAAATGAAACAGACAGATCACCTGTTACTTTAGCAGCAGATGAAATAATTGAAGGAAAAGTAACTAAAGCTGATATAGATACTGAGAATAATTAATTATTGCTCAGTATTTCTAATTAAATATAATAGAAATAGTAGAAGAGGTAAAATTATGTTAGTTATATTATCTGGTGTAGCAGGCGCAGGAAAAGACACAATAAAAAAAGAAATAATAAAAAGGATGGATAATGTAAAATCTATTCCAGCTTATACAACAAGACCACCTAGAGAAGGAGATATTCCTGGACAAACTTATGTGTTTTTAAGCAAAGAGGAATTTGAAGAAAAAATAAGAAATAATGAAATTTATGAATACGATATACATCATAATCATTATTATGGAACTTCAAAAAAATTCTTAGATGAAGGTGCTAAGAGTGGAATTGTTATTAAAGATATTGATGTTAATGGAACAGAAATCTTAAAAAACACATTAAAAGATATAAAAATAGTAACAATATTTTTAAGAGTTCCAAAAGAAGAATTAAGACATAGATTAGAAAATAGAGTAGATAAACCATCAGAAGGTGAAATTATTTTACGTTTAAACAGATTTGATTATGAAGAATCAAAAATAAGCTTATATGACTACGTATTAAAAAATGATAATTTAGAAAAAGCTGTAAATATAATTGAAGAAATTATTAGACAAGAAAGTATGACCGAATAACTACCAAAAAAGAGTATTACACTATAGTGTAATACTCTTTTTTTATTTCTGTAAAAAAAGCTTCTAATTTAGTTGTTTGTGCAAATACAGTATTGGAAAGCATTGGAAGAATTGTTAAAAATAGCGTTACAAAAGTAACGAAAAAGAAATGCAATTGTAATAGAAAAAAATGTCTATATATGGTATAAATTATATGAAATATTATTTACCAAATAATATATTCTCAAGATAAATAAATTATAAAAATTGAGAAATTTATTATAATGGGACGAGATAATTATAGGTTTTAATATTTAAATAAAATATATATATAATTAGGAGGAAATGAGTTTATGAAAAAACTTAAAATGTTAACATCAATACTATTAACATTAGTATTATGTTTAAGTTTTGTACTACCAGTAACTGTAAACGCTGTTGATTTAGGTAATACAATTACTATTCGTGGTACTGAAAATGATCCTGTAACAGGACATACTTATAAGGCATATCAAATTTTTGCAGCAGATTTATCTGCAGATAAAACAACTTTATCAAATGTTGTTTGGGGTGCAAGTTTTGATGCTGATAGTGTAAAAGAAGTTGTTGATTTATTAAAAGCAGCAAATGAAATGTATAATGCATACACAATTCCAGCTGAAGATGCAAATGGAAATATTGATGCTAGTGGACTTGTTGAATTAATACAAGGAACTGGAAAAGACACAGATACAATTGTTGAATTTGCAAATGTTGTTGGAACTTACGTAAGTAATAAAACAGGATTTGTTGAAGATGGAACTTCTACACCTGCTGTAGATAATGAATGTACAATTGAAGGTTTATCAGATGGTTACTTTTTAGTAGTAGATACTACTGTTCCAAATAACCAAGCTAGAAGTAGATATTTATTAGAAGTTGTTAAAGATGTTACAATGACTGTAAAAGCTCAAAAACCAACATTAGAAAAAAATGTTGTTGTAGATGAAGGAAAAATTAAAGATAATACAGCATCTTTAAATGATGTAGTTAAATATGAACTTACATCAACATTCCCTGATATGAAAGAATATAAAGAATATACATATACAATTACAGATAAATTATCAAAAGGATTAACATTTGATAAAACATCTGTAAAAGTAACTATTGATGGTGAAGAAAAAACTGTTGTAGTTTTACCTGCAACTGCAGAATCACCAGAAGAATTTTATGCTACAGTAAATACTGCAGGAGGAATTGTTCCAGCAGAAGGAGAAACAGAAGAAACTGCAACACCTACAACTGTAACAATCGATTTTAAAAATTTTGTAAGTTTATATAATGCTGATATGGTTGGCAAAGAAATAAAAATTGAATATTCAGCTGAATTAAATAAATATGCTGAAACAGGTAGAGTAAGCAATAACAATACTGCTGAATTAGAATATTCAAATGATCCATATACAGATTCAAAAACAAAAACACCTGTTGATGACAAAACAACAACAGATACATATACAATAGATTTAGAATTATTAAAAATTGAAGAAGTAGAACCAGGTCAAGAATTAAAGGGTACACCATTAAGTGGAGCTCAATTTAATGTTTACAAATATGATGAAGAAGCAGAAGATAATTTAGGAGAAAAAGTTAACGCAGAAGTATTAGAAACAGCTGAAGATGGAAAAGTTTATGTTTCTAAATTAGGTGCTGGAAAATATGTTTTAGAAGAAGTTAAAGCTCCAGATGGACACAATGTTTTAGGATACAATGTTGTATTTGAAATTACATTTACAAATGCTACAGAAACAGATCCAATTACATGGGATGTTGTTCTTGGTACAGATAAATTAAATTATGTTTCTAAAACAATAAATGTTGATGAAACATCAGGAAAAATAACATTAACTGTTCAAAACAGTTCTGGATTCCAATTACCATCAACTGGTGGTGTTGGTACAGTTATATTCACAGTTGTTGGTATATTAGTTATGGCAACAGTTGTAGTTGTAGCAATTAAATCAAATAAAAAAAGTAAATAAATTATAAAATAGTAATATATTTTAAGGGTTAAGGTAGATGGAGGAATCATGAAGAAAAATATAAAGAATATTGTTTTGTTCATAATATTTTTGATTGGTCTCTCCATCTTTTTATATCCTATTGTAACTGGATACATTTCTTATCAAAATGGCTTGTGGAAAATTAAAATGTATGAGCAAAGTATTAATGAAATAGCAGTTGAAGATTATTCTGATATTTTAGAGAAAGCTCATGAATATAATAATGAATTATATAATAATTTTGGAGCAACTACAGCTGATGAAGATAAGTACTATAATCAGTTAAAAATCCCTAATACAGATATTATGGGATATATTTATATAAAAAAATTAAATCTTGATTTACCAATATACCATAGTGTTGATGAATCTGTATTACAGGTTGGAATTGGACATTTACCAGTTAGTTCTCTACCTGTTGGTGGACATTCAACACATGCTGTATTGATGGGACATAGAGGACTACCAACAGCTAAATTATTTACTAATTTAGACAGAATGGAAATTGGTAATACTTTTGTTTTAAAAGTATTAAGAGAAAAGTATTATTATCAAGTTGATGACATTCAAGTAGTAGAACCAGATGATGTTACAGATAAAATTGAAATTGAAGAAGGTAAAGATCAAGTTACTTTAATTACTTGTACTCCTTATGGAATTAATTCACATAGATTATTAATTAGAGGGGAAAGAATAGATGATTTAATTGAAGATGATGATCTTGATACAATTCTTAATAAAAATTATAAAAATAATATTTTAATTATTGTAACTATCATTGTATGTGCTATAATATTAATTAGTACAATTATTACTTTAATGCATGAAAGAAAACGTAAAAAAATTATAGATCCTTCAAAATTAAAACCAAAAAGAAGGAAAAAAAGGAGGTAAAATAACATGATAAAGAAAAATAGTATTTTAACAAAATGTACTATAATTTTCTTTGTTATACTATTTGTTTTATCAAATAGTAGTAATGTATTTGCCATATCTAGTACAGATCACATTGGATCTTTAAAAATTGTTTTAGAAGATATAGAGAAATTAAGTGAGAGTATAGATTTAAATTTACATATATATTACATTAAAAAAGCAGTAGATGTTGATGAAAATACAATTGGCTTTGAATTTGTAGATGAATTCAAAGGTGTATCATATATTGACCAAAAATGGAATGAAAATAATGTTGAATATATAGAAGAATTAGAAAAATACATAAAAGAAAATAATATTCAAGGAATGGATTTTACACTTGATTATATCAATGAAGCTGGATTTATGGATATGTCACTTGGAAAATATCTAATTGTTGTGGATAATTTCTATGTTAATGGAAAAGAGTATGAATGTAATTCTTTAATTGTAGATATTCCAGTAGAAGAATCTGAGGGATATTATAATTTTTCTATAACAGCTAATATTAAATCAGCAATGGTATTATTACCAAATAATGAGGGATATAATACAAATGTTAATGAATTAAAAAGATTACCAGATACAGGTCTTCCATTTGTTTTAATTATTGCAGTTAGTGTATTAGGATTATTATTTATAATAATTGGATGCATTCTAGATAAAAAGAAAAAAGGAAAAAAATAAAATTAAACTTAGAAATATAATTGGAAAGACTTTTATAATAGTAGGTTGGATATTATTAATAGTAGCAGCTGTTATTGTTGGATATGGTTATTATGAAGCCAATAACGCTTATACTACTTCTTTAAACACAGTTTCAGAACTTGAAGATACTATGGATAAAGAAATTAATAAATTAGAAGAAGTTGAGCATTTAGGAAAAGTATATATTGGTTTACTTGAAATTCCAAGTCTTAGTTTAAAATTACCAGTTTTAAGAACGTGTAATGAGGAAAATTTAAGGCTTGCACCATGTAGATTTTTTGGTGATATATACAGAGAAGAACCAGTTGTGTTTGCAGCTCATAATTATCCAAAATTTTTTGGTAATTTAAAATATTTGAAAAAAGATGATGATATATATTTTAGAATGTTAGATGGAAAAAGAATTCAATATAAAGTCAAGATAACAGAAACAGTAGACAGTACTGATGTAGAAGGTATGACAGATACTGAATATGATCTTACTCTATTTACTTGTAATTATGCAAAGGATAAGAGAGTAACTGTAAGATGTAATAAAATATAGAAGAACAATATTTATAAATAAATATTGTTCTTTTTTTGTGTAATATAACAATTAAATTTAATATATATTTTTAAATTTAATTGTTATTAACCTCTTAAAATGATATAATGCATAAGTAAAATTTATCTGTTGAAAGGACAAAAATGTACGCTGAAGTAATTATTAATAGTAATGCTAAAGACTTAAATAGAATATTTGATTATATAGTTCCAAGAAGTATGGAAAATACAATAAAAATTGGAACTAGAGTTTTTGTGCCTTTTGGAAATGGATCAAAACTTACAGATGGATTTATTATTAATTTAAAAAATAAATCTGAATTTGCAAATAAAGAAATTGCTAAAATTGAAATACAAAATAGTTTAACAGAAGACAATATTACTTTAGCAAAATTAATGGCAAGAAAGTATTTTTGTAATATTTCGGATTGTATAAAACTAATGCTTCCACCAGGAACATCAAGTAAAGAATTATCTAATAGAATAAAAGAAAAAACAGGAAATTTTGTATTTTTAAATAAGAAAATAGATGAAATTGAAATTTTAATTGAAGAAGGAAAAATTAAAAGAGATAATCATATTAAAGTACTAAGATTTTTAGAAAAAAATGATGGAATGTATATTTCAGATTTAGAAAATTTAACAGAAGTAAGTAAAGCTGTATTTAAAACTCTGGAGAAAAATGGATATGTAAAAATAGTAGAAAAGCAAATAGAAAGAAATCCATTTATTAATAAAAATATAGAAAAAGATGAACCTAAAAAACTAACAGAAGAACAACAAAAATGTTTTGATGGAATTAATTTTTGCATTCAGAATGGAGAGTTTTCTAAAAATTTAATATATGGAATAACTGGTTCTGGAAAAACAGAAATCTATTTACAGCTTATTAATGAAGTTCTAGAAAAAGGAAAAGATGCTATAGTGCTTGTTCCAGAAATTTCTTTAACTCCTCAAATGGTAGATAGATTTTTGGCTAGATTTGGAGATATTGTTGCAGTTTTACATAGTAAGTTATCAGATGGGGAAAGATATGATGAATGGCAAAATATTGCTTCTGGAAAAAAGAAAATTGTAATTGGTGCAAGATCAGCAATTTTTGCACCAGCAAAAAACTTAGGAATTATTATAATAGATGAAGAACATGATATGTCTTATAAATCTGAGAGTACACCAAGATATAATGCTAAAGATTTAGCAGGATATATAGCAGAGCAGAAATCGTGTCCATTAGTTTTAGGAAGTGCAACACCAGATATTATAACAATGGAGAAAGCTAAAGAAAATGATATTGCATTATATACATTAAAAAATAGAGCTAATAATGCAAAACTTCCAGATGTTCAAATTGTAGATATGAGAAATGAACTTGCAATTGGAAATAGATCAATGATTAGTTTTAAATTGCAAGATGAAATAAATAAAAATTTAGAAAAGAAAAAGCAAACAATTCTATTTTTAAATAGAAGGGGATATTCAACATTCATAATGTGTAGAGATTGTGGATATGTTGCTAAATGTAAAAATTGCAATATAAGCTTAACATATCATATGAATGAAAATAAGCTAAAATGTCATTATTGTGGATATGAGACACAAGTTATAAAAGAATGTCCAGAATGTCAAAGTAAAAAAGTTAAATATTTTGGAACAGGAACACAAAAACTCGAAAATGAAGTACATAAGCTATTTCTAAATGCTAGTACAATTAGAATGGACTTAGATACAGTAACTAAGAAAAATTCGCATGAAGAAATTTTAAATAAATTTAAAAATGAAAATATAGATATTTTAATAGGAACACAAATGATTGTAAAAGGTCATCATTTTCCAAATGTAACTTTAGTTGGTGTTGTTACAGCAGATAGTAGTTTAAATATGGAAGACTATAGAGCTGTTGAAAGAACATTTCAAACATTAGTACAGGTAGCTGGACGAGCTGGAAGAGAAGAAAATGGAAATGTTATTATACAAACTTATAATCCAGATCACTATGCAATTATAGACAGCCAAAAACAAGACTACGATTTATTCTATAATCAAGAAGTTGCTTTAAGAAAAATGTTGAATTATCCGCCATTTTGCGATATAATACTTATTAGCTTTTCAGGAAAAAATTTAAATCAAATAAAGAATATATCAAATTTAGTACATAAAAGATTATTATCTGTTCAAAATGATAATATGAATTGTTATAAGCCTGTACCTTCACCTATAGATAAAATTCAAAATAATTATAGATGGAGAATTATTATTAAGTGTAAGGTTACATCTAAAGTTTTAGATATTATAAATTACGCTATAAATGATGAAAAAATAAAGAAAAGCAAAGAAACAAAAATTATAGTGGATATTAATCCAAATACAATGAATTAAAATAAAGGGGTAAACGAATGGCTATTAGAAATTTAAGATATGATGGAGATGAAATATTAAGAAAACGTTCAAGAGAAATTGAAGTTATTGATGATAAAATAAAAGAACTTGCTCAAGATATGATGGAAACAATGCATAAATGGGATGGGCTAGGTTTAGCTGGACCTCAAGTAGGTGTTTTAAAAAGAATTATAGTAATAGATTTATATGAAGAAGGAATGCAATTTACTTTAATTAACCCAGTAATAATTAAAGAAAAAGGAACACAAAATGTAGAAGAAGGTTGTTTAAGTTTTCCAAATAAATTTGGAAAAGTAGATAGACCAAAAGAAGTTGTTGTTGAAGCTTTAGATTTAGATGGAAAAAAAGTAAAATTGAAAGCCAAAGACTTACTTGCTCAAGCTTTATGTCACGAAATAGATCATTTAAATGGAGTTTTATTTACAGATAAAGTAGAGCCTGGTACATTAGAAGTTGTAAAACCTAAAGAAGAAAAATAGAAAGGAATATTATATGAGAATTCTTTTTATGGGGACTCCAGATATTGCTAGAGAGTCTTTAGATAATTTATATAATGCAGGATTTGAAATATGTGGTGTTGTAACTGCTCCTGATAGACCAGCAGGCAGAGGAATGAAAGTTATATCATCACCAGTAAAAGAATATGCTATAGAAAAAAATTTGAAAGTATTTCAACCAGAAAAAATAGTAAATAACAATGAATTTAAAGATGAAATAAGAGAATTAAAACCAGATTTAGTTTGTGTTGTAGCTTATGGTGTTATTCTTCCAAAATCATTTTTAAAAATTCCAGAACTTGGATGTATAAATCTTCATCCATCAATGCTTCCAAATTATAGAGGACCAGCACCAATTCAATGGGCAATATTAAATGGAGACAAAAAAACTGGTGTAACTATAATGTATTTAAATGAAAAAATGGATGCAGGAGATATAATTACTCAAAAAGAAGTAGAAATTGATGAAGATGAAACAACAGGAGATTTATGGAATAGATTATCTGGATTAGGAGCAGAACTTTTACTTCAAGTTGTTAAAAATATTGAAGCTGGAAAAATAGAAAGAACTCCTCAAGCAGATGAATTTACTCTAGCACCAATGCTTAACAAAGAAATGGCTAAAATAGATTGGCAAAATCAAGATGCTAATAAAATAAAAAATCTTGTAAGAGGATTAAATCCAATTATGGGAACATATACTTTTTTAAATAGTAAGAAGGTAAAATTCTGGAGAGTTCAAAAATTAAGTAAAGAGGAATATCTTGAAATAGTACAAAATTTTGAACACTTAGAATTTGAAAGTCAAAATAATGGTACAGTATTATTTGTAAATGATAAAAAAGGTTTATTTATAAAAGCAGATAATGGAATAATTTCAGTTCTTGAAATACAAGGTGAAAATGCAAAAAGAATGAAAATAGGAGATTTTCTAAGAGGAAATAATATTAATATTGGAGAAAAATTTGAGTAATGCTTGTAAAAAAGTCATTATATTGATATACTTTAATAGAAAAAATATTTATTTATAAGGAGGTATTTTTTATGGAAGAGAATAATGAAAATGAATTAATTGAAACAGTAGAGGAAATTACAACAGAAGGAAATAATTCAATTAAAATCTCTAATGAAGCAGTTGCTACTTATGCAGGAATTGCTGTTTCAGAAGTAACAGGCGTTTATGGAATGGCTGGAGGATTTGCAGGAATAACAGAAGCTTTAAGTGGAAAGAAAAATTTAGCTAAAGGTATAAAAGTTGATGTAGATGAAAAAAGTGCAAAAATAGATGTAAATATAATTGTTGAATATGGTGCAAGAATACCAGATGTAGCTTTTGAAATTCAAAACGGAGTAAAAAAATCAGTTGAAAATATGACAGGATTAAAAGTTCAAGAAGTAAATGTACACGTTCAAGGTGTTCATGCAGTAACAGATAAAGAAACAGAAGAAGTTGCAGAAACAGAAGTAAATGAAGAAAATTAGAAATGTAATAGATGGAGGAAAAAATGAAAATTTTTGATAGATTAGCTTTAAAAATATTTTCACTAATTATTTTTACAATAGCTATAGGAATAATTTTAGTATTAACTGGATTTGTTTCTCTTGGTCAAATTGTTACAGATTTTGTTAATTTTGCTAATGGAGAATATGGAACAAGAATATTGTTAGTTGTTTCAGGTGTGTTAATATTAATAGCTCTAAAAGGATTATTTTTTGCTAGTAAGCCTAACCAAAAAGGAAAAGATGGAGTTATATTAGAAAATGATAATGGTAAGCTTGTTATTTCTAAAGAAAGTTTAGAAAACTTAATTGCAAGTGTAACTAAAGAAATTCCTGGAGCAGAAACTGTTTCAAGTAGAACTATAGTAGATAAAAATAAAAATCTAATTGTATATGTAACAGCTTTAGTAAGTAAAGATGTAATGATAAAAGATGTTTCTAACGAATTGCAAAATAAAGTAAAAGAAGCAATGAGAAGAACAGCTGATCTTGATGTTAAAGAAGTTAATATTAGAATAAAAAATATTACTTCAAAAAAAGTTAAAGGATTACCTTCACCAAATGTTGAAACAGAAAGTTCAAATGAAACAAATAGTGAAGAAGAAACATCATCAGAAGAGTAAATATTAGTAATGTTTTCTTCATTGAACTTTTAATAATAATTATGATGAAGAAAGGAAAGGAAGTATAAAAATGAATGATGATAAAGAACAAAAAAATGTATTTTTAAGTCAATATGGTGGAGCAATAATAGGAGGATTAATTGCATTATTATTATGCTTTACAGAAATATATAAATTTTTATTATATTTAGTAATTGTACTTGCTGGTGTATTTATTGGAAATTATGTACAAAAAAATAAATTAAAAGTAAAAGAAGTATTAAAAGATTTTATAGATAAATTTTAGGAGGATATGATGCAAAGGTCTGCAATGAGAGAACTAGCTTTTAAGTTAGTTTACGAAATCGAAGTACAAAAGGAAAATGAAGAAGAACAATTTGGAATATTCTTAGAGAATAATGAAATAACAGATAATAGTGTAATAGAATATTTAAGAGATATAAAAGAAGGTATAAAAGCAAATTCAGAAGAAATAAACAGATTAATTACTACTAACTTAAAAGATAATTGGAGTTTAAATAGAATTTCAAAAATTAATTTAAGCTTAATAAAAATTGCAATTTATGAAATGACATATAAAGGATTGCCATATAAAGTTGCAATAAATGAAGTTGTAGAACTTGCTAAAAAATATGCAGATGAATCTGCTCCAGTATTTATTAATGGAATCTTAGCAAGTGTTGTTAAAGAAAAAAATCTAAATGGAGATATTAATGAAAATTAATCCAATTACTGTAACAGAATTAAATATGTACGTTAAAGATAAAGTAGCTGAAGATGAGTTCTTAAATAGCGTTTTAGTTAAAGGGGAAATTTCTAATTTTAAACATCATTATACAGGTCATATGTATTTTACTTTGAAAGATGAAAATTCCCTTGTAAAATGCGTTATGTTTAAATCATCAACAGTTACTTTAAATTTTGCTCCAAAAGACGGAATGAAAGTTATTGTTTTAGGCTCTGTTGGAGTTTATGAAAGAGATGGCGTATATCAAATATATTGCAAAGCTATGCAAGAAGATGGAATGGGAAGCTTGTATGTTGCATTTGAAAAATTGAAAGCAAAACTTGAAATGGAAGGGTTATTTGATGAATCACATAAAAAGCCAATTCCATTTATGCCAAAAATAATAGGAGTTTTGACTTCAAATACAGGTGCAGTAATTAGAGATATTATTAATGTTTCTACAAGAAGAAATCCAAATGTATATATAAGATTATTACCTGTACCAGTTCAAGGTGAAGGTGCAGCTGAAAAAATAGTAAAAGCAATAAAATTAATGAATGAAAAGAAGCTTGCTGATGTTATTATTTTGGGTAGAGGTGGAGGCTCATTAGAAGACTTATGGCCTTTTAATGAGGAAATTGTTGCAAGAGCAATTTATGAATCTGAATTACCTATAATATCTGCAGTTGGACATGAAACAGATTTTACAATAGCAGATTTTGTAGCAGATTTAAGAGCACCAACTCCGTCTGCAGCTGCTGAACTTGCTGTAACAGATATTGTTGATCTTAAATATAGCATTAATTTGTTTAATAGAAGATTGAAAATGGCTTTAAAGAGAAAAACAGAAATTATGAGATTAAGATATGAGAAATGCTTAAATTCTAAGGTGTACAAAGAACCATTACAAAGATTAAGCGATAATTATCTTGAAATAGATAGATTAATGAAATCTATTGAAAATTCTACAATAAAAAAATTGAAAGATTCAAAAATAGAAGCAACAAAAGCAATTACTAAATTAGATACATTAAGTCCACTAAAAACATTAACAAGAGGATATTGCTTAACAGAAAGTGATGGAAATGTTATTACTAAAGCAAAGGAATTAAAAAAAGATATGGAAATAGATTTAAGATTTCAAGATGGAACAGCTAAAGCCAAGGTAATATAATTTATAAAATATAATTATATAAAAAATAATATTTTTAAAGAAAAGGAGCATATAAAATGAAAGCAAAAATCGCAATTATAGTAGTATGTATTGTCTTAGTAGTTATTAGTATTTGTGCAGTTTTCTTTAGTAAAAAAGATGTAAATAATGATAACACTATAAATAATGAAATTATAGAAAATAAGTTTAAAGAAAATGAAGTAGATACAGATACAGAAAATATTGTTGAAGAAAATACAGTACAAAATGAAGCTACTGAACCAGTACAAACAGAACCAAACACAGGTACATCAGTAGTTCCTTCAAGTGCAATTTATGAAACAAATTCAGATATTGCTACTACAGATAAAAAACAAGAAGCAATAAATCTTGTACAAAATTGGTGGGGAGAAGATGCAGATGCAACTTATAGATGCGACTATGTAGACTCAAATGGCGAGTATGTAATTGCTGTTAGCTCAATTCAATCAGCTTCTGTAAAAGGATACTTTAGAGTAAATTTAGAAAAAAAATCTGTAGAACCAGAATATTAATGAAGGTTTATAGGTGAATCCGTATTTAAAAACCTAAATATAATTATACAAGGAATTTTTATGAGCAAGAAAGAAGAATTAAGTTTTGAAGAATTAATGGTAAAGCTAGAAGATATTACAAATAAGCTAGAAAATGAAAAATTATCTTTAGATGAATCTGTTAAACTATTTGAAGAAGGAATGGAAATATCTAAAGAATGTAATAATAAACTTGAAGATGCAGAAAAGAAAATTACTATACTTATAAATGAAAATAATGAGATTAAGGAGGAAGACTTCAATTCAGAAGTTTAAGTAACACAAAATGAAAGATTTAAATCAAATTTTAACTAATAAATGTATTTATATACCACTTTTACTTTGGTTTGTTATACAAGCATACAAAGTAATTTCAGATTTGATTGTAAATAAAAGATTAAACATAAAAAGAATAATAGGAGCAGGAGGAATGCCAAGTTCTCACTCAGCTGTTGTATGTTCTGTTGCAATGCTTATAGGAAGAGAATATGGATTTGATTCTGGAATTTTTGCATTATCTGTAGTTATGGCATTTGTTGTAATGTATGACGCAGCAGGAGTTAGAAGAGCTTCTGGAAAACAAGCAAGAATTTTAAATAAAATATTAGATACTCCTGGAATGAGTACTGTGGAAGTTCAAGAAAAATTAATAGAAGCTTTAGGTCATACACCAATTCAAGTATTTGTTGGAGCAGCAATTGGAATTGCTGCAGGATTAATATTATAAGGAGAAAAATGGAAAAAAGTAAAGCCTTTAGGAAAAGTAAATGTTTCATTTTTGCTATTTTTATTGTATATATTTTAATAATATTAGTTGTTTCGCATTATCATGAAGCATGGGAAGATGAAAGCCAAGGATGGCTTATTGCCAGAGACTTAGGATTTATAGATATAATTAGTCAAATGAAATATGAAGGTCATTCATTTTTATGGCATTACATAATTGCAATTTTTGCAAAATCCGGATTACCATATGAATTTTCTAAAATTATAATGCTTGTAATAGCAGGAGTAACAGGAATTTTAATATTAACTAAAGCTCCATATAATAATTTTGTAAAAATAATGATTTTGTTTAGTTCAGTATTCTTATATTATATGCCTATATTTTTAAGACCTTATGCACTAATACCATTAATTCTAATATGTATTAGTATTATGAATGAAAATCCAGAAAAGTATCCTTGTTTATATGGACTTGCTATAGCAATCTTGGCTAATGCACATATAATCATGTTAGGACTAGCATTTTTTATATACTTTAAATTCTTTATGGAACAATTAGTAGACAAATATGAAAAAAATAGTAAAGAACAAAATAGAAAATTAATTATAGGAACAATAATAGCAATTATTGGAATGTTAATAGTAATGTCATGTGCTATTGCAGGTTTTTTTAATTCAATAGCTCCAACACATGGAACAGATATTCCAAAAGAAGCTCTTAATAGAATAATGTTATTAGCTTTAAATCTACATACCAATTTAATAGACATAAATATTCCTACTATAGTAATTCTATTTATTGATATATTTATACTATTAGTTATATTTTTTCAAGCAATAAAAACAGATAAAAAGCAGGGAATAATATTCTTTACAGGATTAATTTTTTATTTATTTGTTCAAATACTTGTATTTGGAATTTTTTCTAGTCAGAGAACAGTTTTACTTTTCGTTTTTCTATTATATTTTTCATGGAATACAAAGAAGCTTTGCACAGAGAAAAATAAAATTGATTTTGTAGAAATTATAATAGTGGTTATATGCATAATAAGTATTCCTCATACTATAAAAATAATTTCAGATGATATAAAATATCCATTTACAGACTCAAAAAATGTAGCAGAATATATAGAAGAAAATATTGAAGAAGGTAGTATTTTTATAACATTTAATTGGGATACAATTTCATCAGCAGAAGTATATCTTTCAAATATGGATTACAAGTTTTATGATGCTCCAAACGAAACTTATGTTACTTATGCAATATGGGATAAATTTTTAGATAAAACAAATGAAGAATGTTTAGAAAATGCAATTGAAAAATTTAAAGATTCTGATCAAAAAATATATTTTTTAAATTTAAGTTCAGATACAGAAGAACTTAATTCGTTTAAAAAAGTAAAAAATAAATTAAAATTATTATATTCTACAAGTGGAAAATGTTTATCAAGAAGAGCATATTTATATGAAATAATAAAATAGGAGGTAGAATTATGACTGATATTGAAATTGCTAGAAGTGTAAAATTAGACAAAATAACTGATGTAGCACAAAAATTTGGGATAGGTGAAGAAGATATTGAATTATATGGAAAATATAAAGCCAAAATATCTCCAGAATTTATTGAAAAAACAAAAGATAATAAAGATGGAAACTTGGTATTAGTTACAGCCATTAATCCAACACCACTTGGAGAAGGAAAAACAACTGTTGCAATTGGTTTATCAGATGGACTAAATAGAATAGGGAAAAAATCTATTTTAGCTCTAAGAGAACCTTCTTTAGGACCTGTTTTTGGAATTAAAGGAGGAGCAACAGGAGGAGGTTTTGCTCAAATATCTCCTATGGTAGATATTAATTTGCATTTTACAGGAGATATTCATGCAATAACTACTGCAAACAATTTATTATCTGCAATTATAGATAATCATATTTATTATGGAAATGAATTAAAATTTAAAAAAGTAATTTGGAAAAGATGTGTAGATTTAAACGATAGAATTTTAAGAGAAGTTGAAATTGGATTATCAAAAGAAAAAAACATGGTTCCAAGAGAAGATGGATTTGATATTTCAGTTGCATCTGAAATTATGGCTATATTCTGCTTAGCAAAAGATATAAAAGATTTAGAAAGAAGACTTGGAAATATTTTAGTAGGATATAATGAAGAAGACAAGCCAATATTTGCTAAAGATTTAAAAGCAGAAGGAGCTTTAACAGTATTATTAAAAGATGCTATCAATCCAAATATTGTACAAACATTAGAACATAATTTAGCAATAGTTCATGGTGGACCATTTGCAAATATTGCACATGGATGTAATAGTGTAATTGCAACAAAACTTGCTTTAAAACTAGGAGATTATGTTATAACAGAAGCAGGCTTTGGAGCAGATTTAGGAGCAGAAAAATTTGTTAATATTAAGTGTAGAAAAGCAGGGTTAAAGCCTAAAGCAGCTGTTTGTGTTGCAACATTAAAAGCATTAAAATATCATGGTGGAGCAAGTAAAGATGAATGTATAGAAGAAAATATAGAAGCTCTAGAAGTTGGAATCGAAAACTTAATAAGACATATAGATAATATAAAAAATAGATATGGAATTACACCAATTGTTGGAATAAATAGATATAAAAATGATTCTGAAAAAGAAATAGAATTTTTAAAGAACAAATTAGACGAAATAGGTATAGAGTTAAGTTTACTTGATGTTTGGGCTAAAGGTGGAGAAGGTGCAATAGATTTAGCTGAAAAAATAGTAAAATACTGTGAAAATGAATCAACAGTGAATTTTGTTTATAAAGATAATGAAAGTATAAAAGAAAAAATAGAAAAAGTAGCTAAACAAGTTTATGGAGCAGAAGGAGTAGAATATACAGAAGAAGCTGAGTCACAGATCGAACAAATTGAGAAATTAGGATATGGAAATTATCCAGTTTGTATAGCTAAAACACAATATTCATTTTCAGATAATGCAAAAAATTTATTATGTAATGAACCATACAATATACATATAAGAGAAGTTATATTAAAAAATGGAGCTGAATTTGTTGTTGTAAAAACAGGAAAAATATTTACAATGCCAGGATTACCAAGACATCCTGCTGCAGAAGATATCTTTATTAATGAAAACGGCGAAGTAGAAGGGATTTTTTAAAATATATGAAGTAAAGTCTTATTTAAATATAAGGCTTTATTTTTATTTAATCGGAAAGTTTAATTACTATAAATAAACAAAAAGAAAAGAAAGTATATATTTTTTATATAATACTTTCTTTTCTTTATAATAGGAAAATCGTTATTTTCTATATTATTTATTATTTTCTTCACTATAAGAACCATTAAGTAATTTTGGAAGTACTGAGAAAAATTTATAAACAGCAACTTTCATTTTCTTTTTGAAAGAATAAAATTTTCCCAAAGATCTTGGACTAACTATTAAACCAGTTTCTCCGCCATATTTATATATTTTTGAAATGTCCATTGAGATATAGGCTGGTTGATTATTTTGAATTGTTTCTTTACTTTTTGAACCTTCATATAAATCATCAATTATATCAGATACAACAGTATCTACTGTATTATCTGAAGAGTTAAGTTCAATATTTTGAACATTACCAAATTCATTTGAATAATCATTAAATAATGTGTCTTCTTCGAAATCTTCAAATAGTTCTGAAAAATCTTTTACATCAAATACTTGAGAATCAGATTTTGATTCTTCACTTTCAGCAATTATATTTGCATGATTATCTTCAATATAGTCTCCATAGATTTCTGAAAACGCTTTATTTAAATTTTCATTTAACTCTTCTTCAGATGTTATATTTACAATTGTTTCTTCAATATTAATATTTTCATTTTGCTCAAAATGAACTTCAAATGAATTGTCTTCAGTAGAAGCATTTACAATAGATTTTGGAGCTTCAGAAACATCATATTCCACTAAATTTGTTATAATTTCTTCAGCAACATTTTCATTTAGAACAAATGATTCATCCTCAACTTTAAATTCAGAAATAGGAGCAACAAAGTTTGAATTATAATTATTATCCCAAAAATTATTTTCATTTTTAAAACAAAAACTAAATTTTGAGAAGTTTAACATTTTTATATTAGCAACAAAACCATTTTCTGTTTTTTCCATTTTTTGCTCATTTGTATACATCCAATTATCACCAAAACCATAAACAATTGTAAGTGATGATGAATTGTTTTTAAATAGATAACCAGAATATGTAATTGTTAATTCCTTGTTTTCCATTGGTTCACTACTAAATTTTATATCAGCAGAAAATTCCATAATTTATACTCCTAAAATTTAAAATTTATATTACAATTTCTCATAATATTTCTTTATAGCATTATATTAATAAATTCGTTTTTTTTCAACAGAATATGTGCAAATATATTTTACATTTATGTAACAAAATTGAAATTTGTGTGAGTAAATTGTTAAATTAGAAATATAAATAAAGTCGCTCCCGAAGAGTTATATATTTTTTTGACTCAGTGTATCCCAATGGTGCTGTAACAATGCTACTCGCATTTAACAGCACTCATCGGTCCCCACGGAACACTTCGCCCTAAAAATATATAAGCTCTTCTCGCGCTACTCTAATAAAATAAATAATTTAAAATTTACTCACACAACTTTAAAAACGCGCCTATTTAGTTGTTATTTGTGTGAGCAAATTTGCTTTTGCTATATTTTGCTCTGCACTAAAAGTTTTTGATAAGATATTTC
>JAAGKN010000040.1_pt1 | contig 70597 bp, 61 predicted proteins | sample 6206371 | NCBI WGS metagenome assembly JAAGKN01 (sample SAMN11533720, study PRJNA540317) | gut metagenome | isolation source: fecal pellets from male and female animal of same cohort | host: Peromyscus leucopus | place: USA:CA | collected 2017
ATATTGACGAATTTACCAACCGCTACGGCTGGATGTTATATTTCAATGACAGCGTGAGGCTCCTGGACAATATCGGTTCAGTACGGAATACAATAGGCAGTCAGCTTGAAAAGCAGGAGGATAAAGTGCAGGATTTATCAGAATATGTAGACAATCTTGACATAAAGGTCGGTGCCGGTTTCTTGAAACCGGTTGTTCACAGAAAGTCCGGTAACGGAGGTGTTGGAACAGTGAGTGTCGTTTCGAATGCGCTGGCCGACCGTCGCAAATCCGCACAGGGCGATATGGCGGAGGCCGTGGTGATCTCTTTGCTGTATCGTGAAGAAATTTCGGAAATAGTCGACATTGTCGGTGCCAAGCCCCGGATTAAGTGGGTGTCGGGAGCAAGCAAGCGGGTGAAATTGAACGCCGCCTATCAGGATTGTCAGGAGAACGGCAATCGCGGTGACGGTGTCGGTTATGATATTGAGGTCATGTCGGCTGACGGTACCAAGCGAATCTGTATAGATGTCAAAAGTTCATCCGGCTCAGAATGTCGCTTCTCAATCTCGGCTAATGAGAAAATGAAAACCGAGAAGTTGGAAAAAGATGGTGTCCGGTATGCAGTGGTATTTGTGTCGGACATGGAAGGAGATCCCAAGGTAAGCTTTATTGGCAATCCCTTTGTCCGTCCGGACTTCGAGAGTACCCCGACGGGGTACGAATTTATCCTTAAGTCCTAAAAACGGACTTTTGCGTGTTGAGCTGCGGCGGGGACGCCTTGTGCGGACTTTCCAGGGTTGTGAGAATTTTCGAGGGCGGCTCCGCATCGCGGAGTCGCCCTCGGCTTAGGTATATAAAGTGGTTTTAGGGTCTTTATGACTTACAGTTTTTTACTTAGTAACTCATAACTCTGACTTATGACTTACTTACAGGATGACTTTGCTTACTTTCTCACCCTGACGTACGATGAAGATGCCGTTGGTCGGGTTCTCCACGCGGATACCGTTCATGTTGTAGAACTCGGCGTTCTCCATGTCGATTGCGATACCCTCAACACCTGTTGTGTGACGGGTTGCCTTGATGGCACCGGTTGCCGGGTTGAATTCAATCTTGACCTGAAGTGCGTTCTCAGCCTGTGCTGCTTCTGCATCGCCGTTGGAGAAGTCGTAGGCAAGATTGCTAAGGTTGGATGTGCTGAGTACGATGTTCTGGGTTTCGCTGAGTGTGAGAACTACGTCCTCAGATGCAGCCTTGAAGTAGTCCTTGTTTGAACCGAACTGCTGGGAAATGATGAGCATTTGGCCGATAGCGTTTACGGGAGTCACGACGAGGCTCCATGTGCCGTTGCTTTCTTCCATAGGAAGTGCGCTCCACATGAGGTTGTCAATCAATGTAGAGTGAACAACGTATGTGAGGTCGCCCGAAACAGCTTCGCCGGTCACTTTCAGCTTCATTGTGTTGTAGTCGAAAGTGATGACTGCGTTCTTGACACCGTCGGCAGCCATACCCATGTTGCCGGCCATGTTGTCATCAGTAACATTATATTCAGTGTCGAGTTCCATTGCAGAGTTGCCTGTGGTGAACTTGTAGTCTGAGAAGTCAGATTCTTCACCACCGATCAGGAATGAACCTGCGAGAACCTTGTCAGCAGGGAGAGTGAACGTGTAGACGCCGTCTGTTTCAGTCATCTTGTTGTCGGCAGTAGCAGACCAACCTGTAGCGTCGCCGCGGAGGTAGAGAGCCGGATTGACCGGAATCGGCGGAACGTCACCGCTCTCAGTCACTGTTACAGTCTTGTCAGCCAAATTTACAGTGAAGTCATACGTTTTGTTTGCTTCAGCCATGAACGAATAATCGTTATTGGTGAGAGCCATAGGTTCTCCAAGTGTTACTTCGAAGTCAGCGGTTGACGCACCGTAACGGGTACCAAGGCCTGACCAGTCTGTTGCAGTTGTTCCTGTTGCTGTAGCGAACTGGAAATAGCCGAAGCCGGATTCCATTGCATCGCCGAGGAGAACACCGGTAGCTGTATAGACGCCATCCTCACCGGTTGTCATTTCCAAGGTGTTGTTGGGAGCGAAGTCTTTTCCATTCACATAACCCACAATGTAAAGTTTCTCAGGATAGGTCACAGGACCACCCTCGCCGCTTACGGTCAGAGTCATTGCAACAGGATCGTAGGTAAATGTGTAGGTGCCAGCACCTATACTCCAGTTTGTACCGTCTACTTTGCAAGGCATCGCAGTGTTTATGGTTACTGCAGCCGCACCGGCAGAAGATATCCATTGAGTCTGTGAACCGGTGGCATCATCCATCTGTTTTATGCCAAAGTTGCCGGCTACGATTTCTTTGGTAAGTGACCATTTACCGTTGCTCTCTGTCATATTTTCAGTACTCCATGTTGTCACTCCAAAGATATCACCATGGATTCCATACTTGAATTTTGCTTCAGAAGTCTGACCGGTAATTGTCAAAGTTTTTGTTGTTGGATTGAGTACACAATGTGGGTTGTCAATGTTACCATCCATTTCGATGTTACCACCTTTTTCCCCTAATGTATAAGGTGTTCCGACAACTAAATTGCTGCCATTGCTTCCCAAGTCAACTCCAGTCCAAGTACCATCGTTGATTTTAAAACTTGTTGTCAAGGTTCCTTGATAGTCGAGCACAAATGTGCCGTCACCATTGTCGGTGAATTTGCATTTAGCCTGCTTTAAAGTCCAGTTGTTGAAGCCTCCGACCAGATAATAATCTGTTGCGTTGGCTACGAAGCAAACCAGCATTGTGAGCAGAGCAAAGTAAATTTTTCTCATGTCTAAAATGATTTGGTTAACTAAGTTTGAGTTTATTTATACGATGACCGCTTGGCGCGGTCCTTCTTTCGTAGGTATTGAATGTGGGAACCCGATCTTGCTTATCGTGTAGGTAAGTTTGTCTCAGTGAGTTCAATCACGTTGCAAAATTACACTTTATCGGCATCGTATGTATAATCTGAAAATATGTTATTGAGCATATTTAACAAGATTTAACATGCTTGCCGTCGGATTGCCCCTTATTTCTCGGAGAAGGCCGCAGTGATTTTTTTGACAGCGTGGTGGTAGCTGGCTTTCAATGCCCCCACAGAGGTGCCCAATATCTCGGACATCTCTTCATATTTCATTTCGTCGTAATAGCGCATGTTGAATACTAACCGTTGTTTCTCGGGCAATGCCATTATTGCTTTCTGCAATTCCAATTGCAGTGCGTCGCCGTCGATAAATTCGTCGCTTTCGATATTTGACAACAGGAACGCGTCCTCGGAATCATCGGTGATGCCTTTGCGCTGGCGCTCCTTGTTTAGAAAATTGATTGACTCGTTGACAGCTATCTTGTAAAGCCAGGTCGACATCTTGGCGTCACCGCGAAAGTTATGGATATTGTTCCAGGCCTTGATGAAGCAGTTCTGGAGCAGGTCGTTGGCGTCGTCGTGGTTGACGACCATCTTGCGGATCTGCCAGTATATCTGTTCGCCGTAGGTGCGCATCAGTTCGTCGAACGCGCGTCGCGCGGTCGAGGGATCCTGAAGCTCAGCAATCAGCTTTTTTTCATCTACAGCCATTCTGGATAGTTGAGAGTTAAGGGTTGAAGGTTGGGAGTTTAGAGTTGGGGGTTGGGTTTCAAGAGGGGAGAGGTTAGGTTATTTACGTTCCAAAGTTACAAAAAATTTTCGACACTCCCCCTCCCTCCCCCTTCCTATAACTTAATTTAACTAAATAGAGGGTGTGCCGTGAGCACACCCTCTTGCAGGTCCGGACGGTTCCGGTATATCATTTCAATTCTAACGGAGAGTGAATTTCCGTGTCTGAACCTCCGCACTGTTTGTTCGGTCCTGCCATAACCTGAAATTCGTCTGGTTCTGCCACGAATTCAAGGTCATAATTGTAAGACCCCGTTTCATAAGAAATGTTGACTCTGGGGTCTGAAATTTCAATTTTTCAGCCGTAATCTTGAGGTCAACTTTCTTGCTCTCGCCCGGTTTCAACGACACCTGTCCGAAGTGCTTCAACTCCTTTACCGATATGGGCATTTCCGCCTTTTTTATTAATTTTAACTATTCAAGGTGCGGAGTGTTCACAGACTGTTTGTTATAAGTTCAAAACAGCCGGGGTTTCCACTGCCCCCGAAATCCGACTTGATTATGAAGATGAAAAGATACTTGCTTCCGGCGCTTGCCTGCATAGGCATGGCGGTTCCCGCCTCCGCACAGTACGGAGACATTATCAACGGTATAACAAATACGATACTTCCGGCCATACAGCATGGCTCCGGTTACAAAGGATTCGTCGAAGCTGACTACACGCAGGGTTTCGGCAACTACCGGTGCAACTTCGCCACGTTGTCGACCTCGCAGGGATATATGCTGAACAACTGGTTCTACATGGGAGCCGGGATCGGTGTGGATCTGTTGTGGTCGACGGTCAACAGCGGGTGGGGTGATGATTGGGCGGCGAGCAGTCCGAACTGGTATGAACACAAAAAGACAAGCACGGCGGTGATGATACCTGTGTTCACCGACTTCCGGTTTATCCTCGGCGACATGTCCTCGACAAGTTTCTTCATCAACCTCAGGGTGGGGGCTTCGTTCCTCTGCTCGGACAACTATATAAAGATAAGTGACGGTTACCTGACCAACTCGACCTACTTCTACCTTCAGCCGTCGTTGGGTATCCGTATACCGACCAACCGCGAGCAGCCCCGCCAGGCGCTTAACGTAGGTTTGCACTACCGGTTGCTGACCTCCGACTACTGGAGTGGCTGGCAGCGCAACGCCGTAGTCAACGGCGTGGGTCTCAACGTCTCATATGAGTGGTAGATGAAAAAATTTCGCGCATGCGAACTTTTTTGGGTGACGGGTGTTCTAATGATATAAGAAATCGTTTCATGATGTTAGGTTAGTTCGAAAAGTATTATGGAAAACACTTGAAAGTGGCTGGTCGTGAGACCGGCCACTTTTGCAATATGCACTCTCGCAGAAAAGTCATAAAAATTCCTTCATTCTGCATTAAACCATAAGATTCGTAGATTGTCATACGGTTATAAATTGCACACATATGAAGGAAGAAGATAAAATCATCGAACGATACGGCCGAAAGGGACCGTGGCGCGTACCCGAGGGTTATTTCGATTCGGTTCGCCTTGACATTGAGGCGAAACTGCCCGAATATCCCGCCGCTCCGACACGTGCAGGCATGTCCGTCTGGCAACGCGTCAAACCGTATGTGTATCTTGCTGCGATGTTCGCCGGTATCTGGTGCATGATGAAGGTCTTCCACAACGCCTCCGGCTTGGGCACTCTCAGCCTTGACACTCCTCCCGAACATATCGCCGCCTATATGGGTAATCCCGAGGTCTCCGATATGATTCTCAGGCAGTCAGACCTCTCTGATGAGGAACTTCTCGATGAGGTCAGCGACAGCTACGACAGTATGGAGGAATTTGAACGTGATTTTGGTTATCAGTTAGAACCGCAGTATGATAATATAGACATTTGACGCTCATATGAATAAATTTTTACTACTCTTAATTCTTGTCATTTCGGCCTGTATCCCGACTTTTGCCCAGAAGGAAAAGTCACCTCAGGAGATGAGGCGTGAGATTCACGAGTTCAAACTCAAGTACCTCGCCCAGGAGATGGACCTCAAGGAGGACCAGCAGAAAAAATTCTTCGATCTGTACAACCAGATGACTGAGGAGCGTGTTAAAGTTTTTAAGGAAACACGTGCACTCGAGAAGAAACTGGCCGAGTCGGACCAGGCAACTGATGCGGAGTATGAAGCCGTCACCCGATCGATAACCGCCGCCAAGGAGAAGGATGCGGCTATCGAGAAAAAATATGACGAAAAATTCGCTACCTTCCTTTCTGCAAAGCAGATATATAAGATGAAGGAAGCTGAACAAAAATTCCGAAAGAAGATTCACGAGATGCACCATAAGAAAAGAAAAAAATAACTGATGAAGCCTATGATGGATTCAAAACTTAAAATAAACGGGATGCTGTTGGCCTCCTTGTTTGTTTTGGGGATGACTCTCGCCCCTTTACCGCAGCTCGCCGTCACGGCTGATGCCGCCACCAAAACTGTGAAAAATACCAAGAAAACGACTGCGGCCAAGAATTCGAATTCGTTCGAAACGCCCGATTTCGCTTTCCCACAGACCGTGGGAAAGAATGCGCGCACGGCGCTCGACAATGCATTCAAGACCAACAACGGCACACGTGCCATCCAGGCCGCTATCCAGCTCTGCATCTCCGACACTCAAATCTCAGGCGATTCATGCGCCAAGGCAGTGGCGACTTTAGACGAGGTGGCCGACCGGTTCGGTGCTCCCTACAATGCACTGGCCTACATGCTTGAGGCCCGTCTGTATTCCGACATTTACTCGACGCAGATGTATGTGTTCAACTCCCGCAAACTGCCGGCAACTCCCGTGCCCGAGAATGTGTTTGAGTGGAGCGGTGACATGTTCCGCAACCGGATATGCTCGCTTGTCGAGAAGGCGTTCTCCATCGCCGACACATCAGCGCCGATGCCGCTCGCAGATATCCGAGTCCTCCTTACTAATGCGGACGATGCTGTGGCAGAGGGTTTTACGATAAGTGACTTCATTGCCATTCGAGCCGATGAACTGCTCGGAATGTTCGGAGGCAACTCCGGCCCCGTCATACCCTTCGGTACCAAAGCTGCCGGCTCCCCGGCCGACAATGTCCCCGGCCAGGCCGCCGCTCTCAGGTCCGCTCTTATTGAAAAGGCTATTGCGCGCCATGCGTCGGATTCCAACCCGAATGCAGAGGCGTATTTCTGTCGCCTCAAACTTAATACGTTGTCAGGTGCGGAATATAATTCCTGGCTCAAAGCATGTTACGATCGTTTTGTATCGACACCAGCAGGCGCTGCTTTCGTAGTCGATTACTCCTCCACGCTCGGGAAACGGCGTGAACGGTACGAACTCCTTGAGCAATATCGGAAATCATTTCCCTCCGCTCCGCAGATAGGACTTGTTGAATCAGAACTCAATGAGCTGAGCGCCAAGTCGCTTGATGTGTCTTTCCCGTCCCAGATTCTCCCGGACACCCCGACTCAGGTGATGCTGACCGGGGCGAATCTCTACAACGGATATGTATTGGTGTATGCCATGCCGGGTCACGACACATACAATTCGACAACATATGCCCAACTCTCCGGCCTTAAGCCGATAATGTCTTTACCGGTGGAAATTGTCGGCAGTACTCCCGACCGGGTTGACACAGTTCTGACGGTACCGGCTTTGAAACCTGGCCTTTACGCCTTCGTGCCATCGGTTACCGCCGATGCCTCCGGCAGGTTAGTGAAAAATCCGAAATACCATCTCAACCTCACCAATGTAAGTGACCTGTCGGTTTTCTCGACTTCCTCGTTATTTGATTCAGGCCGCTCGTTATATGTGACTTCCGCTTATAACCAGAAACCGATAGCTGGTGCTAAAGTGACATTGCGCGAAATCAAGAGCGGACGTCGTGGTGCGTCTCTGGTCAAGACGACCGATTCCGAAGGTAAGGTTGAGATTCCCTCGGAGTCATTCTACTATCTCGCAGAATACAACGGGAATTACTACGACGGTATGCTTTACAGCAGCCGTGCCTCAAAGTATGACGACAAGGAGAAACTTTATACCTCGGTTCTGACCGACCTCTCCATCTATCACCCGGGCGACACCGTTCAGTTCGAAGCTGTGGCGTATACGTCGCTTGACCGGAAGATGCGTGTGGCCGCAAACCGCACTTTCGACATAGTGTTGTCAGATGCCAACAGCCAACCCGTTGATACCGTGCGCCTGAACAGCGACAGTCTGGGACGGCTCTCGTCAAAATTTACTCTTCCCAAGTCAGGCATGTTGGGTCGGTGGCTCATTACGGCACGCGAGGGCTCAACCTGGACCGGAAGTGCATCATTGCAGGTGGCCGATTACAAATCGCCGACTTTCCTTGTCAGCGTCGAATCAACCGGCGATGCCGCTGAACCCGGTGATGACGTTAAATTCAAAGGTCGCGCCGTAACATATGCCGGTATGCCGGTCGGAAACGCGAAGGTCGCCTACACAGTTCAATACAAACCGATGTGGTGGAAGGCAATGGCTGCAGGTGGTACCTACGGCGGAGAAACGACTACCGATGCCGACGGCACATTCACTATCTCGTTGCCTACCGCCGGACTCAAAGGAACGCCGTACGCGCAGGGTGCGTTCAGCCTTACAGCCGATGTCACGAGCCCGGCAGGCGAGACACAGTCTTCGACACCGGTTACTTTCTCAATCGGAAAATCTTTCTATATCAATCCTGTGATTCCTGAGACTATCAATGCCTCCGACTCAGATGGAAAGTTCAGCGTGCAGGTGCTCGATATAGCAGGTGCATCAGTCAAAAAGCCGGTATATTATGAAATCTCCGCAGAAGGCAAAACTGTGAAGAACGGCGAATTTGATGCCCCGCAGTTTGTCGCTGACCTCGCGGCATTCAAATCCGGCCGCTATGCCTTCAGGTTCTCTCTCAATCAGGAATTCAAGTCCGACAGTATATGCCAAGTCTCCACAGACTCAGTGACAATCTGGCGTCCGGATGACAAGCGTCCTCCTGTAGAGACTCCGCTCTGGATTCCGGTCAAGGAGTATAAGATGCAGTCCGGCGCAAAAAACGTTAAGGTGCGCGTCGGCTCAAGTTACAAGGACAGCCATATCCTGGCCTTGACCTCGGACTCGCGTCAACTGCTTGAATCAAAGTGGCTTGAGGTGTCAGACGGATTTGTGACAGTGCCTGTCGATGGCCCTGCCGATAACGAACGCACTTACGTTACATTCATCGGTGAACATAATCTCAACAGTGTGAGTGAGAAAGTCACCGTGATTCCTTACGAGCAGACCACAAAGCTGAATATAACTACTGAATCGTTCCGCGACCGTATCGAACCGGGTGCACGCGAATCGTGGCGTTTCAAATTCGACGTCGCCGGGCAGCCCTGCGCCAATATGGCCGTGTCGGCAGTCATGACCAACAAGGCTCTGAATGCCATCGCGCCGTTCCAGTGGTCGTTCAATCCGACGACGATGCTCTATTGGTCACCTTCGGCCCGGCTGAGTTTCAGCAATCCCTTTAATACATCCAATTCCGGCAGCATGACATCCGGTGTAAAAGTCTCTGAAGTAAAATACTTCACCGCTCCGGAGTGGAATACGTACGATATGCCGTTGTATAGCGGTGCACACGGCGTGTATCTGCCGCGTTATCTTGCCACGGCCCGGAATGTCCAGATGCGTGGAGCGGCCAAGATGAGTGCCGGGGCGGTCAATATGGCCTCGGTAAAGAATGAGATGGCTGAGTCCGCAGCTGACGAAGAGGCTCCGATGGAGGGCGCTGACTATGGCGGCGTGGCAATGACCGAGACAGAGACGGAGTCTGAGACCCTGCGTCAGGTCAATGTACCGTTGGCGTTCTTCAAGCCTGACCTTGTCACCGATGCCAATGGTGTCGCCACTGTTGATTTCACGACTCCCGAATTTGTCGGTACATGGCAATTCCAGGTTATGGGATATACTCCCGAACTCAAGGGGAATGTCCTTACCCTCGATGCTGTGGCCGCCAAGAAGGTGATGGTCCAGATGAATGCGCCGCGCTTTGTACGCACCGGCGACAAGGTGTCATTCGCGGCTACGGCCTATAATAACACGGATGCCGCCGCGCCTGTGTCCGTACGGATCGAACTGGTGGATGCCGTGACAGGGGAGACGCTCCTGAATTCTGTCTCGGATCCCGTCGAGGTCGTGGCTTCGGCTTCGCGCACCGTGAATGCGATGATGCAGATACCGTCAGACATCAATGCTCTGATTGTACGCGCTTATGCCGAAATTCCGGGTCACCGCGACGGCGAACAGACTGCCGTTCCGGTACTCCCGTCGTCAACTCCGCTTGTCGAGTCGACTCCGTTCTATATTCCCTCGTCGCAATCCGCCTATGAGGTGAAACTGCCCAAGTTTGACAAGGATGCTAAGGTTACGTTGACCTATTGCGACAATCCCGCCTGGGAGTGCGTTACCGCATTGCCGGGTATCCTCAAGCCTGAGTCAGTCAATACACTTGCACGTATCTATGCCCTCTATGGCAATGCAGTGGCCGGTGGCCTGTTCGGCAAGTATCCGTCGCTGGTCAAAGGAGTTCAGACGCTTGCCGCTGATTCGGCGCTCGTATCGCCATTGGAGCGGAATCCTGAACTGAAAACCGTCATGCTGAACAATACCCCCTGGGTGAATGACGCGCAGGCCGAAACCCTCCGGATGCAAAGCCTGGTTGAATATGCCGACCCGAAGAAAGCGTCGGCGGCTGTAAAGGAACTGCTCAAGACGATCACCGACTCGCAGAACGCTGACGGTGGCTGGAGCTGGTGTCCTGACATGAAGTCTTCGACATTCATCACCGGTCGCGTGCTTCACGTATTTGCTTCGTTGGCTGATATGGGATTTATGCCCGACGGCGCAGACAAGGCGCTGAAATCGGCATTCAAGTACATGGATAATGAGTATGCCCGCGAGTGGAATGACTCCAAACGCAAGAATATCCCTGTTGAGTCGTTGCTCAGTTATCTGACAGACAAATCAGCTTTCGCCGGCATCGGCGCAACATCCTCATTCCAGCCTTTGGATGCGGCCGCCATGAAGGCCATACAGTCCGGATGGCGCAAATTTGGCATCGAGGACAAGGCGACAGCCGCGATACTCTTCGAGCGTCGCAAGATGTCCACACTTGCGCGAACACTGCTCGAGTCGCTGCGTCAGTTCGCTTCTGTCAGTCCGGAGAAGGGTATGTGGTTCGACAATCTGTCGAATCAGTACAACCCGTCATCAACATTGCTGACCACAGCTCGTGTGCTGGAGGCGTACAATCTGATTGAACCCAAATCTGAAGCTGTTGAACAGCTCCGACAGTGGCTTATCATCTCGAAGCAGACCCAGAACTGGGGCGATGACCGTCGCACCGCAGAGGCTGTGTGCGCCATTCTGACCTCAGACGGAGGTGTGCCCTCGGTCAGCGCGTCTCCGCAGATCTCGCTCAACGGCAAGAAGCTCGAAGTTGCGGCAAGTCCGGTCACCGGTTCCGTAACTCTAAATCTTGACCCAGTGTCGGCTTCGAATGCCACTCTCAGTGTCGCCCGGTCTGCTTCCGGTCCCGCATGGGGTGGGGTAGTGGCGCAGTATGTCGCTCCGATTCTCGATGTGAAAGCTCAGTCGATTCCGCAACTGTCTGTCGAGAAGAACGTCTATGTAGTCAAGAGCGGCGCGGACGGTTCATCGGCAACAGCAGGAGACTATGCTGTCGGCGACAAGGTTCGCGTGACTCTGACCATCGTCTGCGACCGCGACCTTGACTATGTGGCTATCACCGACCCGCGGGCCGCATGTCTCGAACCGGTCAATCAGCTGTCGGGCTACACATCGTCTGACGGTGTATGGTACTACCGTGAGGTCCGCGATGCTCAGACCAATCTGTTTATTCCATACCTCTCGAAAGGCACGCATGTCATCAGTTACGAATGTACAGTCGACCGCAAGGGTGACTACTCGCTTGGCGTGGCCGCGGCCCAGTCGCAATACGCCCCGACAATCACCGCCCACTCGGCCGGTGCCAAACTCCAATCCCGATAAGGACAGACCAGAATAAGACAGCGCGGAGGCTTGTTGCTTCCGCGCTATCTTTATTCGGGTCCGTCCCTACGGTCAAAGAGAGATGGTTTTGCCCTCGTCGGCGAGTATGGCGTTAGGGAAAATTGTTTCCGCCTCGTGCAGAAACTCGGTTTCGTCTTTGTATCTCGATGAGTAGTGTCCCATCAGGAGTCGCTTGGCTCCGGCATCGCGGGCCACTGTTGCAGCCTGGGCCGCAGTTGAGTGGTACCGTTGGCGCGCCTCGGCGGAGTTACGCTCCAGATAGGTCGTCTCGTGAAACAGCAAGTCAACCGGTCCGATCTTGGCGGCAAGATCAGGCATATAGATGGTGTCGCTCATGTGAGCGTAGCTCTGCGAGGGCGTCGCGTCGGTGGTCAGCGCTTCGTTCGGAATGACAGTGCCGTCCGGCTTGACAAAGTCGGCGCCGGCGCGTATCTCATTTATCTTGAATACCGGAACCTGATGGAAATCTATCATGTCGCGGCGGATATGCCGGGGTTTCGGTTTCTCTTCGAACACGTAGCCGACGGTCGGTACCCGGTGCTTCAGCTTGACGGTACGCACCGTCAGCGACGGAGTCTCAAGTATGACTTTATCTTCGGGTTTGATGATGTTGAACTCCAGGTCATAGCTGAGGTCGCGGGCAAAGAAGTCGAGAATCTGTCGGAGTATGGCCTCGCCGTCGGCAAAGGTGTGGATTGTCATCTTGCCGCCGGTGCCTCCCAATGCCAACGAGGACAGAAGCCCCGGCAGCCCCAGGACATGGTCGCCGTGGAGGTGCGTCAGAAATATATGACGCAGTTTCGAGAACTTCAGCCGTTGTTTCTGGAACTGGCGCTGGGCGCCCTCGCCGCAGTCTACCATATAGAGCGTGTTCTTGTGTTCGACAACCGTGCACGACGGCTGGTGGCGCACGGTCGGTTTGGCCGAGCCGCAACCCAATGTGTGTATCCTGAAGTCTGACATGGAGACAAAATTAACATTTTATTTTCTTAGAACAAATATTTGGCCATTCTTATTGTTGCGCGGCAATATAAGGAAACATATCTCGTTTAGCAAAAGTAACCAGCAATCACATAAAAAGAAATATGAAAAAAACACTGACCTTAGGTCTGGCCTCGCTGGCAATGCTTGGCCTTGCATCGTGCAACGACTCTGACGCCAAGAACGAATCGAGTATCACTTTCTTGGCCGATGCGTTCAATCTATACAGCCCACTTTCAGGCACCGGCGACTGCTATGCCGCTTTCGGCACATATTCGCTCAAGCTTGAGTTCCCGGCTCAAGTTGTGACAATGTCGGCAACAAATATGAGTACACCGAACGGCGGAAAAACAAACTTCGTACTCAAACCGGTACAGTTCCAGGCTACCGGAGTAGAGGTTGATGATAATTATCGCGAAATATTTAAGTTCTCGGCGATTGATGCGACTGAGTCGGGCGACGTCGTACGTGGACTCACCGCTTCATTGACCCAGGGTTTCTATCAGCCTCAGACGATAGAGGGTCTCGACTACAAGGTACTTATGCCTAACGCGTACGCGTTCCCATACTATTTCGTGACTGAATACCAGCTCAACAATCACTGGCGAGTGCGCACGTTCTGGCCCGACGAGACATTCAGGGGTACTACTGCTGTCGGCACCGGCTCGTCTGCCAAGTATCTCAATGACAAGATGGAATACCGTGTCGTGATAGAAACTGACAAGAATGGAGCGCTTGGCAAGACTGCTGATGTCATAATCTACAACGCTCAGTTCTCTGAAAAGATGCCCGCTCAGAAGGCTATTGTCATCAAAGGACTCGAGGTGTCGTACAATCCTCTTGGCTGGGCTGTGAAGGGTTCGGGAATCGTTCCGCAATATGTCGCCGATGGCAAACTTCAGGACTTCCCCGCCTTTACGTTCAACAAGTTCGAGATGCAGGCAACGGGTGACCTGACCACAGTGAGCGCCAATTATCAGGTGGCAGGCCGTTACGAGGGCAGCTTCACCGGCTCATGCCTCGAAAAAGCGAAAGCAGAGTGACATCAGGCCTCGCGCAGGCAACAAATCAAACGGGTTCCCGAGCATTACAACTGCCCGGGAACCTTTCTTTTCTTTAATTAGTTAATCTGAATCTTTCCTTAATTATATTTGTACATTAAGCAAAAAATCGTTAATTTTGCGGATAAGTGACGGTCCGTGTATGGCGGACTTATTGTTGAAACAACATAATTAATTAAATATAAACACGATATGAATCTATTGTGCGAAATAGGCAATGGCGTCCTCTCGATCACGGCGACCCTGACGGGTCTCGGGCTCGTGTTTGCGGCCCTGCTTATAGCCAAGCTGATTTCACCGAAGTCCTATTCGGTATGGAAAGCCGAGCCTTATGAATGTGGCATACCGACTCGTGGCGAGTCTATGATTCAGTTCAAGGCCGGCTATTATATTTTTGCCATCCTCTTCCTTCTATTTGATGTTGAGGTGGTATTCCTATATCCGTGGGCCACAGTGATGCGGAGCCTCGGACCGCAGGGCATCCTGTGCATCGGAATCTTCATGTTTGTACTCATTATGGGCCTGGCTTACGCCTGGCGGAAAGGAGCGCTTAAATGGGATTAGACAAGATTAAATCAATGTCCCGCGAGGACTTCAAGAACAATGACTATATTGACAAACTGGTCGAGGAACTGAATGCCACTGGCGCCAATGTGATGGTCGGCAAGTTTGACGAGCTCATCAACTGGGGTGTGTCGAACTCGCTGTGGCCTCTCTGCTTCGGCACAAGCTGCTGCGCCATCGAGTTCATGAGCCTTGGAGCTGCACGTTACGACATGGCCCGTTTCGGTTTTGAGGTGGCGCGTAACTCGCCCCGTCAGGCTGACTATATCATGGTGCAGGGTACGATTGTCCACCGTATGGCTCCCGTTTTGAGACGTCTTTATGAACAGCTCGCTGAGCCGAAGTATGTCATTGCGTGCGGTGGTTGCGCTGTTTCAGGCGGACCCTTCAAAAATTCATATTGTGTGTTGCCCGGGGTGGACAAGATTCTTCCGGTCGATGTCTTTATTCCCGGCTGTCCCCCGCGTCCCGAGGCTATGTTCTACGGTCTGATGCAGCTGCAGCGCAAAATCAAGGTCCAGAAGTTCTTCGGCGGTGTGAACCGCAAGGAGAAAATCGAGGAGTTCTTTGCCGAACATCCCGAGGAGAAAGGCCAGATCGGTTAATCATCTCTCATCACAACTATTCTAACTCAAATGAGCGATTTCAAAGATAAAATTCTTAAGATATATCCGGCCGCTACCTTCGAGGAGGGCCAGGACCTCTTGGTTAATGTGGCTGCCAAAGACTGGCTCAATGTCGCAACAGCCCTCAAGAACGAACTTGGCTTCGATGTCCTCACCGCTGTGGTCGGCATGGACTGGAAGGATGACCTCGGCGTCGTTTATTATCTCACTTCGACGAGTGCCGACTGGACGGTGATTTCTGTCAAGGTCGTTGCCGAAGGTGGACGCGAGAATCCCTACATCCATTCGGTTACCTCACTCTGGAAAGTCGCTAACTTCCAGGAACGCGAGGTTTATGATATGTTCGGCATCAAGTTCATCGGTCACCCTGACATGCGCCGCTTCTTCCTGCGCAACGACTGGGTAGGTCACCCCCTGCGCAAGGACTATGACGCAAACCCCGAACTGAATCCCATCCGTCTCAACGAGGAGACCAACGAGGATGATACCCGCAGCTACGAACTTGAAGAGAATGGAAATGTCAAGGAAGTCCCGGGCAAGGTTTTCAACGAGGACGAGTATGTGGTCAACATTGGCCCGCAGCACCCCTCAACTCACGGTGTGATGCGCTTCCGCGCCTCCATCGACGGCGAGACCGTCAAGAAGGTTGATGTTGTGTCGGGCTATATCCACCGTGGCATCGAGAAACTGACCGAGGGTATGACTTACCCGCAGATTCTCCACTTCACTGACCGTATGGACTATATGTCGGCTCATCAGAACCGCCACTGCCTCTGTATGTGTATCGAGAAGGCTCTCGGCATCGAGGTGCCCCGACGTGCCGAGGTGATCCGCACTATGATGGACGAGTTGATGCGTATATCTTCTCACCTGTTGTCATTCGGCTGTACGGCCATGGACCTCGGCGCCACGACGGCTTTCTTCTACGGTTTCCGCGAGCGAGAGATGGTTCTCGACATTTTCGAGAAGACATGTGGCGCACGTATGTCGATGAACTATAATGTTATCGGTGGTGTGATTGCCGACCTGCATCCTGATTTCCAGAAGGATGTCAAGGAGTTCATCCGTATCATGCCCGAACGCCTCAAGGAGTATCATAAGGTGTTCTCAGGCAACCTGATTGCCAAGAACCGTCTGGTCGGTGTCGGTCATCTCTCGAAAGAGGACGCCATCAACTACGATATCACCGGCCCCAGCGGACGCGGTTCGAACTGGAGCTGCGACTGCCGCAAGAAGCACCCCTATTCGGTCTACAATGAAGTCGAGTTCGACGAGGTGCTCATGGACGGCTGTGACTCCTATTCGCGCTATATGGTGCGTATGAAGGAGATAGAGCAGAGCTGCCGCATACTTGCTCAGCTTGTTGACAATATCCCCGAGGGTGATATCCGCGCACAGGTGCCGAAAATCATCAAGTTGCCCGCAGGCCGCTGGTATCAGCAGGTTGAGGCGAGTCGCGGTACATTCGGTGTCTATATCGAATCTACAGGCGAGAAGAATCCGTTCCGCGTGCACTTCCAGAGTCCATGTTTCAATCTGGTCGGTGTCATGGATCTCACTTGCTCCGGCTATATGATTGCCGACCTTATCACCATTGGTGCGGCTCTCGACTTCGTGATTCCCGATATCGACCGTTAACCGGATGTTCGGGCAGCCTCGGCTGTTACTGTAAAGAAAACAATAACAAAAATATAATCCAAACCATAATAACAAATGTTTGATTTCGGAAAGTGGACGTCGGCGTTCAATGAGTGGCTTCTCGGCTCCGGCATGGCTGAATGGCTCGCCATTCTGATTGAATGTGTCATCATTGCCGTGCTCGTGTTGGGCGTCTATACCGTTCTTGCTCTCTTCTACATATTATATGAACGTAAGCTTTGCGCCTGGTTCCAATGTCGCCTCGGCCCTATGCGTGTGGGTAAGTGGGGTTTGCTCCAGGTGTTCGCCGATATGTTCAAGATCCTTATCAAGGAGCTGATCTGCCTGAAGGGCACCGACCGTTTCCTCTTCAAGCTTGCGCCCTATCTGGTCATCACATCATCGGTTGTGATGCTGGCCTGTCTCCCATGGGGTAATGGCCTTCAGATCATCGACTGGAATATCGGTATTTTCTTCATACTGGCTGTTTCGTCGGTCGGTGTGCTCGGTATCCTGTTGGCGGGCTGGGCCTCGAACAACAAATATACTCTTATCGGTGCGATGCGAAGCGGCGCGCAGATGGTCAGCTATGAGATTTCTCTCGGACTCGCCATCATGACAATTGTCGTTCTCGCCGGCACAATGGATATCTCTGAAATAGTTTGGGCGCAGAATGACGCATGGTTCCTGTTCAAGGGTCATATTCCCGCCATAATCGCGTTCATCATCTATATCATCGCCGCAACGGCAGAGACCAACCGTGGTCCCTTCGACCTTCCCGAGGCCGAGCATGAGCTTACCGCCGGTTATCACACCGAGTATTCGGGTATCCACTTCGGCTTCTTCTATCTGGCCGAGTACCTCAACCTCTTCATCGTGTCGGGTATCGCCTCGCTGATGTTCCTCGGCGGCTGGATGCCTCTGCACGTTCCGGGCTGGGACGGCTTCAACGCGGTGATGAATGTCATACCGTCGCCCGTATGGTTCCTTCTGAAAGCATTCTTTATCTCGTTCGTCATCATCTGGTTCAAGTGGACGTTCCCCCGTGTGCGTATCGACCAGATGCTCGCCTTCGAGTGGAAGTATCTGATGCCTTTCTCGCTGGCCAATCTGTTGCTGATGACAATCTTCGTAGCACTTGGCTGGCACTTCTAAGAATTAATATCAATCAATAATATAACCGCGGCCAAGCAGAGCGCCGCGACAAATTGAATAATCGTTATGAGCGAAATTTTAGGTACGGTGACCCAGGTGATTGGTCCGGTGATCGACGTCTCGTTTGAGGGAGGTAAGGATAATATACCCCCTATCTATTCTGCCTTGAAGGTGGAGCGCGACAACGGCGAGGAGCTTATCCTCGAGGTTGAGCAGCATATCGGCGAGGATATCGTGCGTTGTGTGGCTATGGAGAGTACCGACGGCGTGCGCCGCGGTGTCAAGGTCCGCAACCTCGGCCATCCTATTTCCGTGCCCACCGGCGACCAGGTGAAGGGACGTCTTCTGAATGTGGTCGGTGATGCAATCGACATGCTCGGCGAACTCAAGCGTGAAGATATGCGTGCCATCCATCAGCCGGCTCCCGCCTTCGACGAACTCGCGATTTCGCAGGAGGTGCTTTTCACCGGTATCAAGGTGATTGACCTTCTCGAGCCCTATTCGAAGGGTGGTAAGATCGGTCTGTTCGGTGGTGCCGGTGTGGGCAAGACCGTGCTTATCATGGAGCTCATCAACAATATCGCCAAGGGCCACAACGGTTCTCGGTGTTCACCGGTGTGGGCGAGCGTACCCGCGAGGGTAACGACCTCCTGCGCGAGATGATCGAGAGCGGTGTCATCAAGTATGGCAAGAAGTTCGAGGAGGGTATGGAGAAGGGCGAGTGGAACCTCGACGATGTAGACTGCGAGGAACTGCAGAACTCTCAGGCCACCCTCGTGTTCGGCCAGATGAACGAACCCCCGGGCGCACGTCTGCGTGTGGCACTGTCGGGTCTGACCGTGGCTGAGCAGTTCCGCGATATTGACGGCGGTGGTAAGGAGATTCTTCTCTTCATCGACAACATTTTCCGTTTCACTCAGGCCGGTTCGGAGGTTTCAGCTCTTCTTGGCCGTATGCCTTCGGCGGTAGGTTATCAGCCGACTCTTTCGTCTGAGATGGGTGCTCTGCAGGAACGAATCACTTCGACCAAGAACGGATCTATCACATCGGTACAGGCTATTTACGTGCCCGCGGATGACCTTACGGACCCGGCTCCGGCAACTACGTTCTCGTTCCTTGACGCTACGACTGTGTTGTCGCGTAAGATTTCAGAGCTTGGTATCTATCCCGCCGTTGACCCCCTTGAATCAACTTCACGAATTCTTGACCCGAACATCGTGGGTGAGGAACATTACAATACAGCTCAGGCTGTAAAACAGCTTCTGCAGAAGTACAACGAGCTTCAGGACATCATCGCCATCCTTGGTGTCGACGAACTTTCGGACGAGGACAAGCAGGTCGTAACCCGTGCACGCCGTGCGCAGCGATACCTCTCACAGCCGTTCTTCGTGGCCGAACAGTTCACCGGTCTTCCGGGTGTGATGGTGCCGTTGGCTGAGACTATCCGCGGTTTCAAGATGATTCTTTCGGGCGACCTCGACTATCTGCCCGAGCAGGCATTCCTCAACGTCGGCACTATCGACGAGGCCATAAAGAAGGGCGAGGAGATGCTCAAGGATGTCAAGTAAACCCAATCGAGATTGTAATTGTCCTGTATCATCACTAACCATTCACAGATGAAACTCGAAATCATATCGGCTCATGAAGTGACATTCAGCGGAGAAGTGACTTCTGTAACAATGCCCGGACAGCTTGGCTCGTTCACGGTGCTCCGTAACCACGCCCCGCTGATCTCGGTGCTGACAAAGGGAGCCATAAAGTATACCGACTCCGCAAATGCCACACACGAATTCGAGATTGCAGGTGGTCTGGCTGATGTTAACGACAACAATATTTCAGTATGCGTCTATTAAACAACATATCGGTTTCTTCGGTCAGCAACCGCGGCCTCTGGACGGCATTGTTGCTTCTCGTCGCGGTTTTCGTGCCGTCGTTGGCTGTCGCCGACAGCGGTCACGGAGAAGACGAGGGCAGCAAGCTGGATGTCAAGGAGATTATTTTTGAGCATCTCGGTGACGGTTACGGCTGGGAGGTGCCTTTTTCGCACACCGCCAGGATCCCCCTGCCGGTCATTGTCCGTGCTGAAGACGGTAGCTGGTTTTCGTTTTCGTCCTCTTGCCTGACCAGACTGGAGGAATCGAATGACTCCGCGGGCAAGGTCCACAAATATCTCGAGCCGGTCATCAAGGTCTGCCAGCGTGACGGTCAGGACTATCTGTTCATCATCGCCCATGCCAGCAAGCATAAGGACAAAGTGGTGCAGATTTTCCCTCTGTCCGATGCCGACCAGGCTGACTTGCAGAAGAAACTCGACGATATCAAAAAGACAGGTGCAGTCGACAATGGCGTACAGATTGTGGACGGATATGTATACTACGACGGAAATTACTGGCGTGAGTATCGTCCTCTCGATATATCAATCACCAAAAACGTTGCCGCCTTGTTCATCGCGGCCATCTTGGTTGCTCTTATGGTCTTCGCTCTCGGCGGATTCTATGCCCGCAAGAACATGAAGGCACCCCGCAAGGGCATGGGCTTCCTGGAGATGCTGATAGGTTTTATCTATTATGACACTATCAAGGCAACATTAGGTGATAAGACCAAAAAGTTCGCACCGTATCTGCTGACAGTGTTCTTCTTCATATTGGTGATGAACATCGTCGGTCTGATTGTAATCTTCCCCGGAGGAGCCAACCTGACTGGTAATATCGCGATTACCCTCGTTTTGGCCGTATGTACATTCATCGTCACCAACATTTATGGTACGAAGGATTATTGGAAGGAAATTTTCTGGCCCGATGTACCTTTGTTCCTTAAGTGTCCGCTTCCGATCATGCAGATCATCGAGGTGTTCGGTATCTTCACCAAGCCCGCTGCACTCTGTGTGCGTCTGTTCGCCAACATGATGGGTGGTCATATGATCGTGATAACTCTTACACTGCTTATCTTTATTCTCGGAGCGTTTGGCATGGCTGTAGCCGGCTTGACTACCGTGGTCTCGGTTTTGTTCTCCGTGTTCATGCTTCTGGTGGACGTTTTGGTCAGCTTCATCCAGGCTTATGTGTTCACAATGCTCTCGACCATCTTCATCAGCATGGCGCAGGTGAACGAAGAGGAGCATAAGGCTAAACACGACAAGGATAATGCAGCGTTGGAAGCCGAGGACCAGCGTGCGATTGCCGACGAAAAGGCACGTATCACGAAGGAAGCCGACGGCATCGACTTCAAAAAAGCATAATAAAAACTGACAATAATTATAAAATCATAAACTTAAAAATCTCTGAACTATGTTATCTACAATTTTGGCAGACATCAGCCTTCAGCCCATCGCAGCATTTGGCGCAGCACTTGGTGCTTCACTCGCAGCAATCGCTGCCGGTATCGGTATCGGTAAGATCGGTTCTTCAGCCATGGAGGCAATCGCACGTCAGCCGGAAGCTGCAGGCGATATCCGAAGCAACATGATCGTGATCGCCGCTCTGATCGAGGGTGTGGCCCTCTTCGCAGTGATCGTATCTGCACTCGCTATCTTCATCAAGTAAGAAGCCCCTCCGCTTAGTAAGAACATTAAAGTAAAATACAATGGAATTATTCACGCCCGATTTCGGCTTGGTATTCTGGATGTTCATCGCGTTCATCCTGCTTTTCATCGTCCTCGCAGTGTGGGGATGGCCCGTAGTGATCAACCAGATGGACAAACGTGCCAATACCATTGACCAGGGTGTGGAGGACGCCCGGAAGGCTAAGGAACAGCTGGACAACGCCCGCGCCGAAGCACAGAAGTATGTGAAAGAGGCGCAGGCGCGTCAGGCTGAAATGCTCCGTGAGGCCCAGAAGATGAAGTCCGACATTATCGAGGAGGCTCGCAACGAAGCCCAGAAAGCAGCCAAGAAGGAGATGGACGCCGCCAAGATGGCCATCGACCAGGCTCGCAAGGAGGCTGAATTGCAGTTCCGTAACGAAGTCGGTAAATTCTCTATCGATATCGCGGAGAAAATGATGCGCTCGAACATGAAGTCCGATAAGGCTCAGACCGAGCTCGTCAACAAATTGTTGGACGAAATTGAGAAAAACTGATAGACCATGATTTCCGGACTGATTCCCCACCGATACGCACTCGCCCTATATAAGTATGCGGGTGAAAACAACAGTCAGAAGGCTGTGTACGGTGTCATGAACAATGTCATCGATGCTTTCCGCAACAACAGCCAACTCGAAAAGGTGCTTTCCAACCCCTTTGCCGAGCGCGAGGACAAGCGTAAACTGCTTATGACTGCCGCGGGAAGCAACCCCGGAGAGGACTACCAGCGTTTTGTCTCTCTGATTCTCGACCATAAACGCGAGGAATTCGCCTATCTTATGGCTCTCGCTTACCGCGAGATTTACCGCAAGGAGAACAATATCTCTCAGGTCAGGATCACCACGGCGGTCGAACTCCCCGAGTCCGAGGTCGACAAGCTCAAAGGCGTGGTGGAACGTGCCTTCAAGGGCCGCACTTTCGAATGGTCAGTCGGGGTTGACCCCGACCTCATCGGCGGCTTCGTGATCGACGTCGACACCACACGTATGGATGCCTCGATCAGCAATGAACTCGAACAATTACGTCAAAATTTAAGTAGCAATTAAGAAGATGCTTAATCCCAGCGAAATATCAGATGTTTTAAAGCAGGAGCTCGAAAATATCAACTCTAAGGTCAAGTTTGAGGAGGTCGGCACTGTCCTCAGCGTCGGCGACGGTGTTGCTCACGTCTATGGCCTCGAAAACTGCCGAAGCAACGAGCTTGTCGAGTTTGAAAACGGCGCCACAGGTGTCGCTCTCAACCTCGAGGAAAGCAATGTCGGTGTCGTGTTGCTCGACAAGGTGAACTCTATCACTGAGAATATGTCGGTGAAGCGTACCGGCGAGGTTGCATCCATCCCGGTGGGTGAGGGCCTGCTCGGTCGTGTCATCAATATCCTCGGCGAACCTATTGACGGTCGTGGCCCAATCTCGGGCGACCGTATGCGTCTCCCTCTCGAGCGTAAGGCTCCGGGCGTAATTTTCCGCCAGCCGGTGAACCAGCCTCTCCAGACCGGTATCAAGGCTGTGGATGCCATGATTCCTATCGGACGCGGTCAGCGTGAGCTTATCATTGGTGACCGTCAGGTGGGTAAGACCGCTATCGCCATCGATACTATCATTAACCAGAAGGATAATTTCGATAACGGAAAGCCTGTGTACTGTATCTATGTCGCAATCGGTCAGAAAGCATCGACGGTGGCTTCGATAGTACACACTCTTGAGAAGTACGGAGCGTTGCAGTATACCGTAGTTGTGGCTGCCAATGCTTCAGATTCGGCTTCGATGAGATATTTCGCGCCTTTCGCGGGTGTAGCTATCGGCGAATATTTCCGCGACACCGGTCGCGATGCGCTCATCGTTTACGATGACCTCTCCAAGCAGGCTGTCGCATACCGTGAGGTGTCGCTGATTCTTAAGCGTCCTTCCGGTCGTGAGGCATACCCCGGTGATATCTTCTACCTTCATTCACGTCTGCTCGAACGTGCCGCCAAGATTATCAATGACCAGAAGGTGGCCGAGTCTATGAACGACCTTCCCGCCGTAATGAAACCGATTGTCAAGGGTGGCGGTTCGCTTACTGCCCTCCCGATTATCGAGACTCAGGCAGGTGACGTTTCCGCTTACATCCCGACCAACGTGATTTCTATTACCGACGGTCAGATATTCCTTGAGACAAGCCTCTTCAACCAGGGTATCCGTCCCGCCATCAACGTGGGTATCTCCGTGTCGCGTGTAGGTGGTAACGCTCAGATCAAGTGTATGAAGAAGGTGGCCGGTACACTGAAGATTGCACAGGCTCAGTTCCGCGAGCTCGAATCGTTCACCAAGTTCGGTGGCGATATCGACCCGGTGACTGCCGCCGTAATCGACCGTGGCCGCAAGAACCAGCAGATTCTGGTTCAGCCGCAATATCATCCGTGGCCTGTCGAGAATGAGGTCGCAGTTATTTATTGCGGTGTCAACGGACTTCTCGAGAATGTTCCCATCGAACGCGTCAAGGAGTTCGAGCAGAATCTCATCCAGACCTTGAAGATGCGCGACCAGCAGGATGTCCTCGATGTACTCAAATCGGGTAAATTGACTCCCGAAGTGGAGGAAAAGCTTACAGCTGTGGCTCGCGAAGTTGCGGCCGCAGTGAGCGCAGAACAGTAATTTCCGCAATCTGACATTAACGTCTCCGAACCATAAGTAATGGCAACTCTTAGAGAATTAAAGACACGAATCGGGTCGGTAGCTTCCACTGAGAAGATTACCGGTGCGATGAAAATGATTTCGTCCGCCAAGGTGCACCAGAATGAGCAGGCCCTCCGCAAGCTCCAGCCCTTCAAGGACAAGATCAAGTCAATCATGGGACACATCCTGGCTACCGACGAAAACTTCGACTCTCCGCTGATCCGTCAGCGTGAGGTCAAAAGGGGAGCGGTCGTTGTCTTCGGTTCGGATGACGGTCTGTGCGGTGCCTACAACATAAATATTCTGAAAGGATTCCTTGAGCATATCGACAAACTCCGTTCAGAATATGGACAGGACCTCGAACTTGAGGTTTACCCCGTCGGTAAGAAGATGGAGAAGGCGATACGCCGTCTCCGTGACCCGAAGATTGAAATCAAGGTGACCGAGGGTGTAGACAGCAAGATGAAAGGCGAGAAGGTGACCGAGTTCACCAATTCGTTGCGCGATGGATTCAGCGATGGTTCGTTCGACATTGTCGATGTTATATACATGAAATACAAGTCGATGAGCAAGCAGGTGCTGACCACAGAATCTCTCTTCCCGGTTTCAGAGAAGGCCATAGCAGGCGACATCCCGGCCGGAGATGAGAACCAGCTGTATATCTTCGAACCGGACGCCAACAGCATCTTCAACGAAGTGTTGCCGATGTTTGTGTTGTCGACCATGCAGGAGATTACTATCGAGAACCGTAGTTCAGAGCAGGCCGCACGTGTCATGGCCATGCAGAGTGCGAACGATAACGCACAGAAGCTTCTCGAACAGCTTCAGCTCGAATATAACAAACTGCGTCAGCAGAGCATCACCACCGAACTTCTTGACATATTGGGAGGTCAGGTGGAACGATAACCAGATAACAACTTTTCAGAAAATATAAACTATTAATGAGCAGTATTTTAGAATATTTCAAGTCTGTGGGTGACGGCGTCAAGAGCCTCCTCGTGGGAATGGGTGTGACCGGACGAGAGTTAGTCACCCCCAAGATCACCGAGCAGTATCCTGAAAATAGAAAGACTCTGCAGATTGCCGACCGGTTCCGCGCCGAGTTGACACTGAAGTATGATGCCGAGGGGCGTCACCGCTGCATTGCCTGCGGTATCTGCCAGATGAACTGCCCCAACGGAACCATCAAACTCGAGACGAAGATGGTGGAACTTCCTGATGGCAAAAAGAAACGCAAACTTGACAATTATTTTTATGACCTCGGCAGTTGCACATTCTGTATGTTGTGTGTGACCAGCTGTCCGCAGGATGCCCTTGAATTCTCGAATGATTTCGAGCAGGCTGTTTTCGAGCGTGACAAGCTCGTGAAGAAACTTAATTATCGTCCCGAACCGGAAGGAGAACCCGCGGCGCCGGCAAAGCCCGCGATGGATCCTGAGAAGTTGGCCGCCATAAAGGCAGAAGCCCTGAAGAAAGCTGCCGCCATCAAGGCCGCCAAGGCTGCCGCCGCTGCCAAAGCTGCCGCAGAAGGAGGCGAGGCAAACCCGGCTGAAGCTCCGAAGACAGAGGCTCCCAAGGCTGAAGCTCCTAAAACTGAGGTTCCCGCTGCCGACGATACTAAACAGGATTCTCCCAAATCAGACGATTCCAAAGCCTAACATCCGCACCTGAGTCCGGACTGCGGACTTACGGTAACAAAAAATAACAACATAATAATGGATTCAGTAGCGAATATTATCCTCTATTTTGTGGTGGCGATAGCGATTGCCCTTTTCTCGGTCATGACCGTCACAACCCGCAAAATTCTTCGCGCGGCTACATATCTGCTTTTCGTGCTGATCGGAACGGCGATATTCTATTTCCAACTTGGATATCAGTTCCTCGGCGCAGTTCAGATTGCAGTCTACGCGGGCGGCATTATGGTGCTGTTTGTATTCTCGATTCTTCTTACCAGACGTCCGGATGAGAAAACTCCGCTTCTTGACTCGCACCGCCGTTCACTCGGCATCTCGGTGTCGGTCCTTGCGACAGTCCTTCTCATTCTCGCCCTGTTCTACATGCCGTTGCTCAACGGTCTGTCGCTTACAGAGTGTATCGCCCAGGGTAAGGACATAGATATGGCGACTATCGGTCACGCATTTGTCGGTACCGAGCGCTTCCAGTATCTGTTGCCATTCGAGGCGATCAGCATCTTGTTATTAGCATGTATAATCGGCGGCGTCACCGTGGCCCGCAAAAGATAATCAGCACAGTATATGGACTTAAGTATGTTATGGTATCTTGTGCCGAGCGTCATTATGTTCGCGGCCGGTGTCTACGGGTTCTGTACCCGCAAGAATATGATCGCGCTGCTTATCTCGCTCGAGCTCATGCTCAATGCGGCTGACCTCAATTTTGTAGTATTCAACCGCTTCCTGTTCCCCGGCTCTATGGAGGGAATGGTTTTCACCCTCTTCGCCATAGCAATCGCGGCTGCCGAAACTGCCATCGCGATCGCTATAATCATCAATATCTACCGCGAGGTTGGGAACACTGACATCAACAACGTAAAACAAATGAAATTCTAAATATGGGCATTACTCTTCCAATTCTGATTTTGGCCATTCCTTTCACGATGTTCCTCATCCTGGGAATCGGCGGTGTGAAGATGAGCCATAAGTTAGCGGGTACGCTTGGTATTCTTGCCAACGGCACGTTAGCGGTGCTCGCCTATATTGTGGCCTTCACTTATTTCTTCTCGGGCAACCCCGAATTCATTGTCGACGGTGTCCGTCAGCAGGTCCAGCTCTTCGATGTGACCTGGCTCGCTTTCACTGACCGTATGGTGGTCAATATCGGTTTCCTTCTGGATCCGATTTGCGCCATGATGCTGGTGGTGATTACAACTATCTCGTTTATGGTCCACCTCTACTCATGGGGTTATATGGAGGGCGAGAAGGGATTCCAGCGTTATTACGCATTCCTCGCGCTCTTCACATTCTCTATGTTGGGTCTGGTGGTTGCAACCAATATTTTCCAGATGTATATCTTCTGGGAGCTCGTGGGTGTGTCGTCCTACCTGCTGATCGGTTTCTTCTATAAACTTCCCTCGGCAGTCGCAGCTTCGAAGAAGGCATTCATCGTGACGCGTTTTGCCGACCTGTTTATGCTGATCGGTATCCTGGTTCTGTCGTACTATGTTTCGCAGACCCCCGCAGACGGCCCGCTCGGAGGTGCTTCGGCGTTCAACTTCCTTATGCTGAACTCGCAGCCCACAAACGTATTGGCCTCGACTTTCGGCGCAACGTTCATGAGCGGTTCGGTACTTACCTGGGCGATGATTCTGATATTCGTCGGCGGTATGGGTAAATCGGCTATGATGCCTCTCCACATCTGGCTGCCTGACGCAATGGAAGGTCCGACACCTGTCTCGGCACTTATCCACGCAGCTACGATGGTCGTAGCCGGTGTTTACTTGGTGGCCCGTTTCTTCCCTCTCTATTGCATTGTCCCCGACTCGCTGACATTCATCGCAATTGTCGGTGCAATTACAGCTTTCTACGCAGCAGTCGTAGCATGTGCTCAGATCGACATCAAACGAATCCTTGCCTTCTCGACCATCTCGCAGATCGCGTTCATGATGGTATCGCTCGGTTGTGCGTTCGACCAGCCGATCGAAGGCGTGCATTATTCGGGACTCGGTTACATGGCCGGTATGTTCCATCTCTTCACTCACGCCATGTTCAAGGCACTTCTGTTCCTTGGTGCCGGCTGTCTTATCCATGCCGTCCACTCGAACAATTACACTGAGATGGGTGGTCTCCGCAAGTACATGCCGATCTGTCACTGGACATTCCTCATCGGCTGTCTCGCCATCGCTGGTATACCTCCGTTCTCAGGCTTCTTCTCGAAGGACGAGATGCTCGCCGCGATGTTCAACCGTCACTGGTTCTACGGTGCATGGATGACAATGGTGGCAGGTCTGACCGCTTTCTACATGTTCCGTATGTACTTCCTCGTCTTCTGGTGGGAGGAGAACCCGAAATACAAGACTGCGCACCATAAGCCTCACGATGCTCCGTGGCAGATGTCATTGCCTCTGATCATTCTCGCCGCTGTCAGCTGTGTCGCAGGTTTCATTCCCTTCGGCGAATTCGTAACCTTCAACGGCGCTCCCTATCACATCCATCTGGAGACACCCGTGGCCGTCACTTCAATCTGTGTGGCGCTGATTGCAATCTTCTTTGCAATGTGGCTCTACCTGAAGAAGAACAATAAGCCTGCTGCCATGAAGGCCGCACTCCCGGCACTCTGGCAGGCCGCTCACCGTCGTTTCTATTGGGACGAGATTTATCAGTTCATCACTCATAAGATTATCTTCGGAATCATCTGCAAGAGCATCGCATGGTTCGACCGTCATATCATTGACGGCACTATGGACGGCTTTGCCGCGGTGACACAGTGGGCATCTGTCAAGATCAAGGGCATGCAGAGCGGCTCTGTACAGACTTATGTCATGTGGTACATCTTCGGTGCGCTCCTGTTGGCAGCCGTAACATGGATCTGTATACTTTAATTGTAATTGTCGCAAAATAATTTTAGATTATGTTTTCAAATTTCTTAATCTGGTTTGTAATAGTTCCCATCATCATGATGATCGGGCTTGCATGTTGCGGCAACAGCAATATGAAAGCTATCCGTGCGGTGATGGTGACTTGTTCGACCGTATTGCTCGGCATGGCCATCTGGCTTGTGTGCGAGTTCCTGCGTCTGCGCGGCGCGGGTGACACATCCGAAATGCTCTTCACCGGCAGCTGGATGTGGTATGCACCGCTTAACATTCACCTCGCCGTTGGTGTTGACGGCATCTCGGTGCTGATGCTGCTTCTCTCGGCAATCATCGTCTTTGCCGGTACATTCGCATCTTGGAAAATAGATCCGCTTCCCAAGAACTTCTTCCTTTGGTTCGCACTCCTCTCGACCGGTGTGTTTGGATTCTTCATCTCGATTGACATGTTCACGATGTTCATGTTCTACGAGGTCGCTCTTATCCCGATGTACCTCCTGATCGGTGTCTGGGGTACTGGCCGCAAGGAATATTCGGCGATGAAACTTACCCTGATGCTGATGGGCGGTTCCGCATTCCTAATGCTGGGTCTGCTCGGTATCTATTGGCACAGCGCACCCGCCGGAGGCGAGCTCACTTGGAATATACTCCAGATATCTCATAACTCGGCAATCGATCCGTCGTGGCAGAATCTGCTGTTCTGCTTCACCTTTGTCGGGTTTGGTGTTCTCGGCGCTATGTTCCCCTTCCACACATGGTCGCCCGACGGTCACGCATGTGCGCCGACCGCAGTGTCGATGCTTCATGCCGGTGTGCTTATGAAGCTTGGTGGTTACGGATGTTTCCGTATCGCCATCTTCCTTCTGCCGCAAGCCGCACACGAACTTGCATGGATTTTCATCATCCTGACCGGTGTTTCGATTGTCTACGGAGCGTTCTCGGCATGTGTTCAGACTGACCTTAAGTATATCAATGCTTACTCATCGGTTTCGCACTGCGGTATGGTGCTTTTCGCCATCCTGATGCTCAACCAGACTGCCATGACCGGCGGTATCCTCCAGATGCTCAGCCACGGTCTGATGACAGCCCTCTTCTTCGCACTGATCGGTATGATCTACGGACGTACCCACACCCGTGACATACGCCAGATGGGTGGTCTGATGAAAATCATGCCCTACCTTGGTGTCTGCTACATGATTGCAGGTTTCGCTTCGCTCGGTCTGCCTGGTATGTCAGGCTTCGTAGCCGAGATGACCATCTTCTTCGGTGCATTCGAGGATGCTGACCTCTTCCATCGCATTTTCGTCATCGCAGCCACCTGCTCGATTGTGATAACTGCGGTATACATCCTTCGTGTTGTAGGCAAGCTGATACTTGGTCCGGTACAGGACGAGCATCATCTGCAGCTGACTGATGCTTCCTGGTGGGAGCGTCTGTCTACCGTCACACTGATTGCATGTCTGGCCGGAATCGGTTTCTTCCCCAACTGGATCAACGAGACCATTCAGCACAGCTTCGTGCCCATCATCAACGCACTCAACGCGGCGATGTGATAACTGAGTAACCTAAACGTAACAACAAGAACAACTTCATACAATGAATTATTCACAATTCGGGGCGATGCTGCCCGAACTGATAATATTGGGAGTATTCCTGATTGTGTTCATGTGGGACACATTTTCAGGAGAGAAGGGGAGGAGACTGATCACACCCTTCACGACAATCCTGTTCGGTCTCGCCACAGTTGCAATATGGATTATTCCGTGCTGCGATGCGTCCGGAGTCTTCGGCGGAATGTATGCCGGCGGCGCCGCTTGCAAAGCCATGAAGGCAATCCTCAATGTCGGTGTGTTTATCGTACTTCTTGAGTCTGCCAAGTGGGTGGAAAGCGACGAGGTCGCTATCCGACGAGGCGAGTTCTATGAGCTTCTTCTGGTGACACTGTTCGGTATGTACCTTATGATATCGGCACGCCACTTCCTGCTGTTCATCATCGGACTGGAGGCAGCATCTCTTCCTCTGGCCGCAATGGTGGCTTTCAACAAGAAGCACTACGAGAGTCATGAGGCTGCAATCAAATATATACTTACCGCAGTCTTCTCATCGGCGATTCTTCTGATGGGTCTGTCGTTCGTATACGCCTTCTCGGGCGGCTCGCTCTACTTCAATGATATCCGCGCCGCTGTGACGGGTCAGAACTCAGGTCTGCTCATTGTTGCTCTGGCATTCATGATTGCCGGTATCGGTTTCAAGCTCTCGCTTGTGCCCTTCCACTTGTGGACAGCCGATGTTTATCAGGGTGCGCCTACAGCAGTCACTGCGTATCTGTCGGTTATCTCAAAAGGTGCTGCAGCATTCGCATTCTTCGTGATTTTCGTACAGGCGTTCGGAACACTTTACAGCGGACTCTGGGAATGGATGATGTATGCAGTCATCATTGCCACCATCACAGTCGGTAACCTTTTCGCCATCCGTCAGAAGAACATGAAACGCTTTATGGCGTTCTCGTCAATCTCGCAGGCAGGTTACGTGATGCTCGGTGTAATGACTGAATCCGCGCTCGGACTTGGATCTATGATGTTCTACATCTTCGTCTACATCGTCAGCAACCTCGCAGTGTTCGGTGTCATCTCGACAATCGAGCACCGCACCGGCAAACTGAGCATGGACGATTATGACGGACTCCACAAGACCAACCCCTGGTTGTCGTTCGCGATGACATTGGCGATGTTCTCACTGGCCGGTATCCCGCCGTTCGCAGGCTTCTTCAGCAAGATACTTATCTTTACCTCAGTGACTGCATCCAACAGCATGGCGCTCTATATGCTGGTATTGGTAGCGTTGATCAACACAATCATCTCGCTCTACTACTACCTGCTCGTAGTGAAAGCCATCTGGATTAACCCCGGTGAGGCCAAGATCGAAGCCTTCCGCAGCGCCTGCCCGCAGCGCATTGCTTTGTGGTTGAGCATCGCGGGTATCATCTTCTTCGGTCTTGTACCGCAGATTTATGAATACTGCGTAGGTGCGGCCGAGAAGCTGGCACTTTTATAAGATAAAATCCTGCCATCGGCAGAAGAAAATACTCAAGTTTTGATTCGCTCGTCGCTCCCGGATACGGGGGCGGCGAGCAACTTTTTGCACTTATGCGTTGTTAAAATAAAAGATTGGATTCTGGATAAAAAATTATACTATAAATTTATGTTTGTTTCAGAAATTTTTTGTAATTTTGTAACAGATTTGAGACCCCGATATAGCGGGGACTCACATCTCACCGGTAATCGCCAAAACGGCGCGCCAGGTCGAACTTAAATCAGCCCACGAAGCGAAAGCGGAGAGGGTAATAAGGTCGAACTAAATATTATTACGATATAGTCCGGTAAATCACCGACAAAGGCAAACAGTCGGCAACGGCTGTTTATGATGAACCGAACCTTTATCTTAATGGTTGGCGTGCCGGTGCCGACCGCGCTGGGAAAGTACCGGCACGTTTCGGTTCATCATCATAACAAGCAGAGGAATTGCGTGTCAATACCTCTGCTCTTGTTGTTTTATGTACCCTTGTTGTCGTCTCAACAAGGGTATCTCATTATTTATTCTTCTTTCTACCCTCAGTTTGGATGCATTTTAGTAAATTCCCTATATAGCGAGGGCAGAATGGTGCCCTATTGCTAATGTGCGTAAAAATTAGATACTTAATAGTAGAAAAAAATGCTCCATTAGTTGTTTTATTGGTCAAATAATTGTAAATTTGCAATTATGCCGTTCTGAAATACCAAGATTAAACTCAATTCAGTTAACGTTCGACATAATTAAACGCCATTCCGAATCCGTGCCCATTGTGGATGTACTCCCCGCGTTTCGGTCTTAATTTACTATTCATTAACATCACGAACGATTGGTCGATTGGGAGACGGCCAACAACGTCCCGTCAGACGTATAAGCAACTATGGGAAGACAGATAATAATTGGCAAAGAAGGTAACCAGCCGTTTGCTCTTCAGGATCCGAAAGTCAGCCGCCGCCACGCTTACCTCAATATCGATGATAGCGGCAATCTGATTCTGATTGACAATCAGTCGACCAATGGCACCTATATATATAACGGCCAGACTTTCGTACGCCTTTACCCAAATCAACAATACAAGGTCACAGCTGATTCGATGATTCAGCTCGGACCTGAAACCCGTTTCCATGTCCGGAAATTGTTGTCAAACGAAGTAAACAAGCCTGTTCAGACGCCGCAGAAACCCAAGACTCCTGAAAAACCGAAGCCGGCTGCGCAGCCCAGGAAGGTCAATATTGCCATTCTGCGTCGCGTCTCCGAAGTGTATGAGCGCAACAAGATGGAAATAGAGTCGAAGGCAGGTATGATCAATAGCCTCCGCAGCTGCACCATCATTATCTCGCTGCTCGCCGGTTCGGCCGGTACAATTCTCACCAATCAGCTCGGATCTGAAAATGCCGTGACGATTTCTATCGCAATTGCAGTGGGTGCGGTCGTGCTGATGGTGATTCTTTTGGCTGTAATCAACGGTTACAACAAAAAGATAATGCAGCGACGCAAAGACAACGAAAAGAACTATTCGATTCGTTATGTGTGTCCGGAATGTAAGGTTTCCTTCCGCGGAAAGATTTACGAAAATATCCTCGCGGAAGGTAAGTGTCCAAAATGTAAATCAGTATATTATGAACAATCGACAGGTATGTAACGGCCGTTTCAAGACGGGTATGGCAGTCCGCGCCTTCTTTGTAGCGTTGATGCTGGTGGCCGGTTGCTTCGGCGTTTCCGCACAAAAGACTTATCTTGTAGCCGTCGGATTGAACAACTACGACAATGGTCAAAACCCGTTGCCCTGTTCAATCGGTGATGCGCGCGCCATCTCAAAGTTCTTCGACAAGTACACCAATGCGGAGGTGTTCATGCTCAAGGATGCTAATGCCACACGCGACCACATACTGCGTGTTCTCAAGGCGCAGTTCGCCAAATCCACAGCTGCCGACGAGATTATCTTCGCATATTCGGGTCACGGTTTCGACGGAGGTATCTCCTGCTACGATACAAAGAATGTCATCTTCTGTTCGGAAGTGCTCGACATCCTCAACAGCGCCAAGGCTCGGCGCAAGATCATGTTCGTCAATTCCTGCCACTCCGGTTCATTCGGCCAGAAATTCGGCGCCGACCCACGTGCCAAGAAATACAAGAACAATGCCGGCAGTGTGATGCTCTACTTCAGTAGCCGCGCCAATGAGTACTCGTGGGAGACAGGGGCGATGTCAACATCTTTCTTCTTCAACCGTATCATCCAGGCACTGAACGGCTCGGCAGACAGGAATGGAGACAAAAAAGTGACTGCCCGCGAACTCTTCAACTACGTTAACGAGCGCGTGGCATACGATACCGACGGAGTGCAACATCCCCAGATGTACGGAAAGTTCCCGGATGATATGGTGGTAACCTACGTACGTTAGTCATTAACCAGCTCAGAAAGAATACAAGTCATGGCGACAATAGCAATTGAATGTCCCCGGTGTCATAAGGGATACAGACTTCAGTCTCCCAATCCGGCGGCTATGGTCAACAAGATATTCAGGTGTCCGAAATGCGGCATGCAGGCTCCGTTCGGTCAGCTTATGCCGAATGTCAAGCCAGCCCAGGCTGCCCAGCCGTTGAAGACTAATATTGTGACTGCGCCCGCCGGCCAGTTCTCACCTGGTGGTAAGACGCATGTGGCCTCAAAACCCAACATTGCTGAACTCGTGATTGAAAATTCAGGACGCGCTTTCCCTATTGCCCAGGGCACCTATACCTTGGGTCGTGCCAGCGCCGACAGTACTGCCTCGCTCAAACTGGCTCCGGACCCATATATGAGCCGTCTTCATGCCCGACTCGATGTAATTCCGGCTCCAGGCGGCTGCATGTGCCGCATCACCGCCATGAGCTCGGCCAACAGCATTTACGTCAACAATACGAAACTTCAGACCGGACAATCCGCTTCTCTTCGTAACAATGATAGAATCCTGCTCGGGATGACCAACGTGATTTTCCGGACCAAATAATTTACTGACATGGATCAAAAGACAACAATGCATAATCGTCCGGATACCGGCATGGGAGGCTTGTATGGACGCACGGAAGGCCGTCAGGATATTAAACGCACCTATATTCAGGGCATGAAGCCGCGAGAAGAGAAAGTTTCAAGTCAGGGGAAAGTCCTGCCCGAAGAGCGTGCCGTGCGGATTAAACTGCAACCGCGACCTGTGGCAGGCGTTCTCTATTCGGTGTCGCGCGATGTCTGCGGTGAAATCTTTCCTGTATATCTTGGACGCAACACCATCGGTTGCACTCCTGAATCGGATATATACCTCAACGAAGAAACCGTATCGCCCAATCATGCCGTGTTGCTGATTCGTCAGCTCCAGGACGAATATGGAAACCGGAAGGTCACCATGAATATCACTGACTATGATTCCGACTTCGGGACTGCGGTAAACGGTGTGAAACTCGGCTACGACCGCGAGAGCCTCAAGGGGAACGAGATAATCCAGATAGGCAATGCCTACTATTTCATTTTCGTGCCACTCGACCCGGTGCCCTTCGGACTTGGACAGGTGTCAGGATTCATGTCGACCCCGAGACAGGATGCCGAACCGACAATTTCCAACCGTCCCGGCAGCGATGAATATCTCGCTCCGACACCAAACGAACCCATTTACCCGAGCTCGGTAGGGGAGGCTGACGAACGGACTTTTTACGCAAGATCATTCGCCAAGAAAGAAGATCACTCAGCGAAGAAAACTATAAATAATTGAAAGTTAAAGATTTGAAGATTGACTTGAAAAATATTTAAAAAAATTGTCGATTTGTGGGTTACAAATCTTACCATAACGACATGTATTAATGAAAAGACGCAATAACCGATATGAAGAAAATAACCATAGGACGCGGACGTGAATGTGATATCCGCCTTGATGACTCAAGCGACCTCGTGAGCCGCCGTCAGGCAGTTATCCGTATCTCTCCGACCGGCAAGATGGAAATCTTCGACCTCAGTTCCAACGGCACTTTCGTCAACGGTGAAAAAGTTGAGAAGCCCAACGGAATGCCGGTTAAGCGTGGCGATCAGGTGAATTTCGCCCACGTGGTAGACCTCGACTGGGATAAGGTTAAGGATCCGTACAAGACGGCAAAAGTATCCTCGGTATTTGTCACAATAGCAGTGGCGGCCGTAGTGGTGGTGGTCGTCTTCTTTGACCAGATTTTCCCGCCGTCGAAGGATAAAGCGACAGAGGAAATCACGGTTGTCGTTCCGCAGGAGGACACGATAGTACCTCCGGCACCCCAACCGCTCGATCCGGCCTTCGCGAATACCCAACCCCTCGGGTCGGGCCAGGGACAGGCAACTCGCCGATCCGCACAGGGAGCCAAGGTCAGAGAGAAGGACAACACGGCTGAACAGGTCAACGCGCCTGAAGTCAAAGAGGAATATGATATCAGCAATGATGTCCGTTCGGCGGAGGAAATCAGAAACCACCGCAAGGCAGGAAATAATTAAAACACTATAAACCATCCGGAAGTAGAAATGCCGAAGGATTCAAACAACAAATTCGTTATGGCAAATTACGATGATTATCAGCTTGATGAAATGGAAGACGCAGCAGTAAACAAAAGCAAAAACCTTAAGCGCGGCCTTCTCGCCGGCGCAGGTGTGCTCGGTGTAGGCGGTACAGCCGCATTCGCAGCTTCGCAGATGAGCTCGGACGATGAGGCTCCCCTCACATCAGAGGATCTTCTCGCAGGTGCAAACGCAGGTGCCGAGAATATCGAGGATGCTCAGGAGGAAGCTACGGCCCAGGACAACAACACCACCCACGAGACAGTAAAAGAAGTACACCACACTTATGTGGTGGAGAACAACGGAGGAGAGTCCGGTTCGCATCCCGGTGCCGGTGAAGAACTCGATGTCAATGTCCGCGAGAGCTCTGTGCTCTTCGACGAAGAGGGCAACATCGTCAGCACAATCGACGCCGGCACAGTCAACGGTAAGGACTTCATGGTCATCGACAACGACCTGAACGGCAAGGGCGACGTTCTCGCATACGATGCGAACGGCAACGGTGTGTACGAGGATAACGAAATCGTGCAGCTCGACAACAATTCATGGGAGATGGGTAAGGGCCAGGAGTTCCATGCCTATGCACAGACCGAAGACGGAGACATCGTTGAGGTATACGTAGACGACCCCAACGGCAAGTCGGACATCGCCGACATCCACAACGACTTCGAGGACGAGCGCACAGGTGAGATTTACGAGAATGACCTCGCGCAGAACAACCCTGACTACAATAACGAGGACCAGCAGCGCGCTGGCTTCGAGGGTGAATCTCTCGCTCAGGATGACACCATGCAGGAAGATTTCGATGACCCGACAGGCATCATCGAAGGTGAGGAAATGGCTTACGAGCCCAACTACGATGGACTTCCGGCAGAGAATGATATACAGAACGACTTATACGGTGAAGTCGATGAGACCGAGTCTTACGCATACGATGAGCCCTCGTACGAGGATACTCCTGACTACGGCTACTCAGAGCCCGCAGCTGACGACATGGCATCATATGACGCAGGTGCCGATTCATTCGACGACGTTTCTTACGACGCATAACCAAACTATCAAACCGAAGGGGACGCCCGTCGCGTCCCCTCCGGCCTATTTTCAATCGAACAACTGACAGACAACTATCATGCAAAAGAAGACATGTCCCAACGGTCATGTTTATGACCCGAGTATTTATGGCGACCAGTGTCCGCTTTGCCCCGCAGGCGCTCCCGCAGGCGGCGGCTATCATGGCGGACCCGAAACACACATCGGCTCCAACCCGATGGCCGGAGGCGCTCCGACCGCTATGCCTATGGCTGGCCGCGGCGGTGCCCCCGTTCCCCCTCCGGCATCCAATATGCACACTCATATCGCCGGCGCAGCTCCTGCAGGAGGCCCGATGCCTTTCCAGCCCGGTGACCCGTCCGGAGCCACAAAATTCCGCCCCCAGGAGTCTGAACCCCGTGCCGGTGGTCACACTGTAATCCGTCACGCAGGTCACAAAGGTCCTCAGGCCAAGGCTCCGTCGCGCAGACTCGTCGGTTTCCTCGTGACTTACAGCCGTGACCCGAACGGACGTGCTTTCAATATTTACGAAGGTCGCAACTTCATCGGACGCGACGTTAGCTGCGACATATCAATTCCCGATGACGACCAGATGAGCGGACGTCACATGTCGATTCTATACCGCAACGTCGACGACAAGTTCAAATTCCGTGACGAACAGTCGAGCAACGGTACATTCGTCAACAAGGAACTTCAGGATGACGGCGAACTCCAGAACTATGACATAATACGCGCCGGAAGCACAATCTTTATCTTTATTGCCGTGCCGTCGCTCAGCTGACAAACGGTAAAATAACTAACCTTTTGAAACAAAATATCAATGGACGAAAGCTTTATCATTGCCAACCGCACAGACGTTGGTCGTGCACGTGAGGTGAACGAGGACAGCATGGTTACATTTGACTCGCCTAACGGTCGGGTCGTGGCCGTATGTGACGGCATGGGCGGCCAGGCTGCCGGTGACGTCGCCAGCCGTCTCGCTTGCGATATCATCACGGATATTCTCTCGAACAATAAATTCTCGACACCCACCGAGGCGATAACACGCGCATGTCTCGCCGCTAACCAGGGTATCCTGCACCGCGCGGCCCAGAACCCCGACCTCGAAGGCATGGGCGCGACTTGCGTCATGGTCATCATCAAGGATGGTCTCGTTTACTACGGATGGATCGGTGACAGCCGCATCTATTATATCTCGAACGGCCAAATCCGTCAGATCTCGCGCGACCAGTCATACGTGCAGCAACTCGTAGACGCCGGTCAGATCTCGGCCGCTGAGGCTGAGCATCACCCGATGAAGAACGAGATTCTTAACGCTCTCGGTCTTGCTACGATGACGCCTCCGGAGCTCTGTGCCACACCTCTGCAACCCGAGCCCGGAAGTTGCATCATGCTCTGCTCCGACGGTCTGAGCGGTATGGTTGACAACCAGTCAATCGCCACAATTGTCTCCGATAAGGAACTCTCGCCCCAGAAACGCGTTGAGAAACTTGTTGACCAGGCAAACGCCAACGGAGGCCAAGACAACATCACTGTCCAGCTTGTCCAGTTCGGTGGCAAAGGCGCCGCGCATAACAAGGGAGCTGTCAAGGGAGCATCCAAACCCGAGAATCCCGCAAAGAAAGGCAACATGATGATCTGGACCGGTGCCGCAGTGGCTGCCGTCATCATCATCGGCCTCGTAGTCGGATTCACATTCTTCGGAGGTGACAATAAGCAAGGCAAAGGGGAAGCCGACGTAATCCAGCAAGTGCAGGACAACCGCTCAGTTACCACAACGCCCTCCACTACTAACACCACTAACTCACCATCACAGACCAAGACCACTGAGACTGTAACTGTAAAAGAGCAGACGACTGTTCGTGGCAACAAGAAGAAAGACTCCAAACCCCGGGCTGACAAAAAGAATGGCAAAAATCAGATTAATAAGGAGTTTGGCGTCGAGAAGAAATCTAAAAACAAAGATCAGGGATCGGCAATCCAGAATGTCACCGGCAAAGGTTCAGACAACAATGCTGTCCAGGAAGTGAAGAAATTTAACCGTGACGGTGGCAACGACTAATAATATGTTCTAATTCTACTGATGAAAAAAATAGGAAACTATTTTGTTGAGGATATTCCCATCGGCTCGGGCGGTATGGGACAGGTGCTTCGCGGCACCTCTCCCGACGGTTCGATCCCGGTGGCGATCAAGGAAATACTTCCGACTTTCGTGCAGGATATCGAGTACCGACACCGCATCGAGAAGGAAATAAATTTCCTGAAAAAACTCAACAATGACAATGTTGTCAAGGTTTACGACCATTTCGAACTGGGCGGAAACCTCTACATAGTCATGGAACTTGTGGAGGGTCTGAACGTCGAGCAGTTCGTCCAGAAGAACGGTCCGATTGCCTGGAAGGACGCGGTGATGTACATGATCAAATTGCTGCGCACTATGCAGGATGTCCACGAGAACGGAATTGTCCACCGCGACATAAAGCCGGGCAACATCATGATCCGCCCCAATGGAGACATATGTCTACTCGACTTCGGTGTGGCCAAGGATGTGTCGGCCGGCGCAAACTCTCACGGAGGAACAATGTTCGGCACCGTAATCGGAACGGATGGCTATATGTCGCCCGAACAGGCTGACGGCTTTGATATCGACCAGCGTTCGGACGTATATGCCTTGGGTTGCGTGCTCTACTTCATGGTTACCGGCTGTCACGCCTACGAAGGAGCTTCGAGCTTTGAAATCGAGCGAGACATAAAGACAAAACCGTTCCCGCGCATATCAGCTAAAGTCAAAGGTGTTCCGTCGATAGTCCAGGAACTTATCGACCATGCCGTCGACAAGAACATGCTGAAGCGCTTCCAGTCGTGCCGCGAGTTTGCCGACCAGCTCACACGCGCGTTGCCGGGCGGAACGCAGATCAATACAGTATCGGACGTCGATGTAAAGTCTGTCAGCATCGGACGAGAGAACTGCGACATCTGCATAGGCCGCGACAACTACAAGGTGAGCCGTCACCATGCGGACGTTCGCCTTAAAGTGTTTACAGGGGGCGAATTCTACATCTTCACCGACTGCAGCAGCAACGGCACAAGCATCAACGGTCAGATGCTTCGCAAGGGCATGAGTTACAATATCCCCAAAGGAGACCATCCTGAGATATTGCTGGCCGGCGACCCGACCTGCCGTCTGGACATGGACGAAGTCGAGAGAGTGCTGGCGGTTCAGAAACGCAATGTTGAAGAGGGACAGAAACACCGCTCCGAAAGCGACCTGCGCCGCTCGGCGTCGGGTTCGAACGCGGGTTTAGACTCACCCCAGTTTGATCCGTACCTCAACGGGAACACCCGTATGCGTCCGAATGGAGGCAATGGCGAGGACTCATTCTTCGGTTCCGTCGGAGCTTGCTTCAAGAAGTACGCCAAATTTACAGGCCGCTCCCCGCGCAGCGAATTCTGGTATTTCTACCTCTTCAATATCATGGTGTACACTGTGATAACCTTCGTTGCGTTGCTGACTAAGGAGTGGATGGTGTTGTACGGGGTTGCTGCTTATAACGTGGCAACGATGTTGCCGGGTTTGGCTGTAACCATCCGACGACTCCACGATGTCGGCAAAGGCTGGGGAACTTATCTCTGCATGTTGATTCCAATCGTGGGAATTGGCTTCGCAGTGTACGTGCTGATATTGCTGTGCCGTGCCGGCGTGCCCGGACCTAATCAATACGGAGAACCCGATTATACCTAACACCCCTACGAAATGGTCAATCAGGAAATTCTCAACTACGTCATAATCCGCAAGCTCGGCGAGGGTGCGATGGGACAGGTGTTTCTTGCCAAAAACAAGAGCATTCATCAGTTTGTCGCCATCAAGATGCTGCATCCGCAGTACAGTGGCAATCCCACTCTGCGCGACCGCTTCCGGCAGGAGGCGATAATGCTCAGCTCGCTCAACCATCCGAACATCGTCAAGTTTCTCAACTATGTCGAGAACGAACAGGGCATATTCCTTATCATGGAATATGTCGACGGCATGACGCTTGAGGATTACATTAACAAGAAAAACGGTCTTATCGTCGAGAGCCGGGCGTATCCCATGATGCGCCAGATTCTCGAGGCCTTCTCATATGCGCACGGGCGAGGCATAGTCCACCGCGACATAAAACCAGGCAATATCTTTATTGCCAAAGACGGCAATATCAAGATACTCGACTTCGGTATCGCACAGATTTTGTCGGAGAGCAACGACCGGACGCTTACCGGTCAGGGCACAGTGGCGTACATGAGTCCGGAACAGGCTCTCGACCGACCTCTCGACATACGTAGCGACATATACTCGCTCGGTGTAGTGTTCTACCAGATGCTTACGGGCCGTTCGCCCTACAACATCGATGGTCTCTCGTCGTTCGACATCAAGAAGTCAATCATCGAGGAGCCGCTGCCTCCGATGCGCAAGATCTATCCTTACATTTCGGACGGAATGCAGCTCGTGGTTGATCGCGCCACTGCCAAAGATCCAGAGAGACGGTTCAAGACTACAGGCGAGATGCTCTCGCTGGTGATGCGCGTCAAAAAAATAAACGAAGACGCCGAGTCGGGAAAGTCAACCAAGACCAAGAATGTAACTCCGGTGCAAAATACCGGCAATGCTAAAACCGGGAAGTTGCCCAAAAAGAAACAGACCGGTACGTTGGTTCTTTGGTCGTGCGTTGCGGCTGTTCTGCTTTTGGCACTCGGAGGCGCAGCATATTGGATGTGGATGCGCGACACTACGAAGTTCTATCTCGATTACGCCGAGAAGTGGGAACAACCCGAGGGTATCGACAAGATATCAGAATCCGAGTTGGCGAACCTGCCGATGGTATACAAGATTCAATATGAAGGTGGCCGTGTAAAGCGTGTGACTCTCGTCGGCAAGGACGGCAAGCCAATCGCTGTGCCCGACTCGCTGCTGGCTTTAGTGAGATATTCAGATATCGAACTGGTCTACGGTGCAGACGGAAAAGTTTCGGCAAAGCATGTTTATGACGAGACGGGCAAGAAATTGCTGACCATCAACTTGACAGACGGTCAGTCGCGTGCGCGTCTCGACTATGCGGATGCCGACTCAGTGGCAAGACCATCCGTCAACTACCGGTTGCGGCATAATGCCGGAACTGGATATCGCGAGACTGCTCTGATGGTCAACGAATCCGATTCATTGGTCTGTGATGCCGACAGCGTTTACGGTTATGAATATGCCTATGACGGCAAGGGCCGAATCAATCGTCTGACGTATCTCGGCAACGATAAGAAAGCCAGAACCAATAATTACGGGGTCGCCTATGTAGGATATGACTTCGATATGAACGGTTTTCTTCTGAAGTCGGACACATACGACGCAAAGGGAAAGCCCGTCGTTCCGGAATTGAAAGTGGCAAAGGCTAAAATGTCTGCTGCGCCCGGTGTCGGCAAGACACAATCCAAAAAGAAAAAGAATCGTGTCAATCCCTATGATCCGGGACCTGGTGACTCTCAGAGCGGCAATAACACAGGAAGCATGAAGGAACGGTTCGGAATCCGATGATAAAAGACAGCGCAAGTGTCACAAAATATATCTAACAAATTTTAAATAACAATAACAACATATCAAGATGAAAAACCTTAAAAAATTTATCGCACTGGCCATCTGCGCGGTGATGGGCGCAAGCTCGCTCTTTGCCGCCAATGACGCAGAGAAGGCCGCTTGCCGCGAAATGGCAAATTACATCAAGAATGATTTGAAATTGGCTACAGAAATCGGTAGCGAGGACAATTCTGTCAACTTCCATGTAACAAAAGAGGGGGGGAAGAAGAAGAACGTATACTACTGGCTTACATTTGAAGGCAACGCAACTCAGATGCTCTTCACACTTCACCGTCGTGCCATCTTGAACTACACAAAGCCCGAAGACAAGAACAAGAAACTTGTTCTGCAGCGCCGCGCCGAGTACGCCACTGTCGCTGCTGAATACATCACAGCCAACAACCTCTACAAGGCATATGTCAAGGGTGACCAGATGGAATTTGAATTCCCTGTGTACGCTTCAAACGCCAAGGAGTATCAGAAGGTGTTCAGCAAGGTGCTGGCTGCTTTCGGTGACGTCAAGGCCACTTACGACGGCAACATGAGGAAAGCTGTTGCCTATGTTGACAACATCCACAAATTCTGGATGGAGAACGATACGGCCAAGATCATCGTTCCGCAGTCTTCGGTCGTGACACGCAACGAATCAGGCCGCAACCTCGAATACAAGACTGTAAGCATCCGCAACGTTGACGCCAACGGCAGTGAAATCAGTGGCTACGACAAGGTGATGCGCAAGAGTGAGGCTCGCTTCATCCAGCCTATGGTCACTCTGAATTCCACGAAGAAGGGTACATTCAACGTCGGTGTGAAGATCAAAGATCCCAACGGTAAAGTCTTTGTCCCCAACCGCGACTCGGATTACACTATCCTCACAACAATCGATGTCAGCAAGGCTAACAAGGAACAGCAGTTCGAACTTCCCAAATTCGGAATCAATGACCCGAACAAGACAATCTGGAAGAGCAATGTTGAATACATCATCGAGTTCTATCAGGATGACCGCAAGATCGGTAGCTCGACCTTTACTTTCCTCTAAATTGAGCCAGATCAAGAATAATAACTGACGATCAAACTAATAACAACTAAAGGCAGGCAGTCAACCGGGTAGCCGGTGGGCTGCTTGCCCAACCCACAAATAGAAAACCTATGAAAAAGATATTTTCAATAGCACTCACTCTCCTCATAGCCCTGATGGTTTCTGTCTCGGTGGCTTCATGTAAGAAAAATCCTCAGAAACTTGCCGCAGAGCGTCTTCAGAAATCCGTTGCCGGTCTGACATTCCCGCAGGAGCTGAAAAACGGTTCGAAACTTCTGAATCTGACTTATTCGGACAATGTGCTTTCGTTCCGCATCGAGGTAAGCCAGGACCAGATACAAGCAATTAACACCGACAGTCTCAAGAGTCAGACCATCAACAGTCTCAAGACCGGTCTGTTCCCCCGTCAGTTGATGGAAAACATTATAAACGCGGACGCCACTGTACGCTACGTATACGTGTGCGATCAGGATTCAATCTCGATTCCAATTACGGCTGCTGAGCTTAAATAACCAGAACAAGGTGCGCACGACGTCGACGAGAGACGATTTCGCGCAGCAAAGACACAAATTGATTCAAACCAAAAACAAACAGGGTAGTACACGACTATAACAGATGGAAACTTTTTCAGACAGAACCGGGGTAAAGGGAGGTGTGGAATCCAAAATTGGAGGCCGCTCGGAAAATCAGGACAGCTATGGCATGTCGGAGACACGTCTCGGCATGTTGGTGGTGGTCTGTGACGGTATGGGCGGCGGACCGGCTGGAAAGACCGCCTCGACAATTGCAACCCAGGCAATTCTCGACTATGTGTCGGGTTCGCCGCTCGACAAGAACCCGATGTCGGTTCTTGAGGATGCAGGCGTGGCAGCCAACGAAGCCGTGCTTGCGGCAGTGGCCGAGAATCCAGCTCTCAAGGGGATGGGTACTACCTGTGTGTGCGTGCTGATTCGCGACAAGGAGGCGTACATCATGCACGTCGGTGACAGCCGATGCTATCAGTTGCGCGGGGGAGCGGCTGTGTTTCGCACTGCGGACCATTCGTATGTCGGCGAGCTTGTCAGACGCGGCACAATGTCGGAAGAGGATGCGCGTACATCGCGTTATTCAAATGTTATAACGCGTGCAATCGGTGCCGGCACTGAGGTAATCCCCGAAGTTGACCATGTTGACTACAAACCGGGCGACCGCTTCGCGCTGATGTCTGACGGAATCTGGGGCTCGATGCCCGAGCCCCAGCTGGTGGTTCTGCTCTGTTCTGACGAAGACCCGGCTGAACTCGTTGTCGATGTCGCCGAACGCGTTGACGCAATTGGTGTCAACAAGGGCGGCGGCCACGACAACCTTACACTCGCCGTCGTCGATATTCCCGGTTCAAAGGAAAAGTCTGTCACAACTACAGTCAACGACAAATTCAAGAAATCGGCCGGCGCATCGGTGGCCCCGAAAGCAACTGCTTCGGCACAAGCCGCTCCGGCAAAGAATCTGACGGTCAAGCCCGGCAGTCAGAAACGCCCCGAACCCAAAAAGGCGCAGACAGAAGAAGAAATAGAGAAGGCTCCGCGTTCGGGCGGTCATGGTGTGACAACCTGGTTGCTTGTGACGTTGCTGATAGCAGCAATCGGTGTCATCTCCTGGCTCCTTTATACACGTGGCGCCGAAGATGATGTTGTAGCTGACAACAATCCAGCAAACACTGGTATAATTGATAACAGGACATCTGTTAAGAGCGACACCGGCCAGACCGGCGTAACGAGTGATAATAATTCAACGAAAGATAACACTTCCCAGCCTCAGGTAAATGGAGGTCAGACTCAGGCACAGACTGAAGGTGCACGTCGCATCCAGGAGGTAAACGATGCAGCCAAATCGCGCGAAAACGAAACGCAAACCCAAGGTCAGCCCGAAGAGAAACACGTTGACGGCAACGTCAAAGAGATGAACCGAGCCATCGACCTCGCAATCAAGAAGCTTGAAGAACTCCGCGACTACAACAAAAAGGAAAAGAGCAAAGATGATAAGAAATTAATAAGGGGTCGTGAAGCTCTTTATAATGACATATATAGTGCAGTGACCGTTGCAGAAACCAATGCTCCGTCAAATATGAAAGAAGATTTCAAAAAATTAAAGGAGAATATTGACAAAAACAAACGGCAATTGTCTCGTAGTATGTTTGAGAACCAGTCGAGTCAAGAGTGCCTGACGGCTGTCGCGGCATGTACAAAACAGTTGGAGTCGTTGAAGAAATAGGGGTGGGGAAGTTAAACTTTGAAATGTAAAAACTGAATAATAGAAATGGCAATTATCCGTCTGCAAGGCAAACAGGAAAAAGAGGCCGGCGTCTACTTTGAAGTCGACTCTGCAAGCACGCCCATCGGAGAGGGCGGTATGGGTAAAGTTTATCAGGGCAAAAGCGTAAACACCAAAACCGGTGTCACGCGTCCCGTCGCTATCAAGTTTCTGTTCATGGATCTTCCGGAACAGGCCATCGAGCGCGCCCGCCGCGAGGCTTCCATCAGACTGCGTAACGACAACCTGGTCGAGATGCTCGGTTTTATTGAGACCGATGAAGACCGTGACGGCAAAATCGTCAAGCACTACCATGTGGTCAGCGAACTTCTGCACGGCGTCTCACTATCGGACATCATGCAAGGCAAATGCACTGACCCGCAAGGCAAGGAGATTCCCTACGCCCGCCAGTTGATGAACGACTTCCAGAAGCAACCCGACCACTTCGCCAAAGTTATCATCAAGGCCGCTCTGTCGGGTCTTATGGCACTTCATGACGCCGGTTATATACACCGCGACATCGACCCGTCGAACATCTTCATCACCGAGGATGAGCATATCAAACTTATCGACTTCGGTATCTGCAAGCAGATGAAGAACCTGACCACGAACGACCGCGCCCTCACAGTGGCCGGTGCATTCATGGGCAAACCGGAATACGCCTCGCCCGAACTTGCACTCGGTGACTTGAAACATCAGAATAAGTCTACCGACATCTACGCAATGGGCGTCCTGCTGTATCAGTGCATCACTGGCAACGTTCCCTTCGAAGGTACACGCTTTGACGTGCTTGACAAGCAGGTCAAAGAGAAACTTCCCCTGAAGGATATCCAGAACAAAGAGTTGCGCCGAATCATATCGAAAGCGACCGAGAAACGTCAGGAACTCCGCTATCAGACAGCTGCCGAGATGCGCGTGGACCTTGAATCTTTAGACGTAAAACGTGCCATGGATCCCCGCAAGCGCCGCATGATTATCCTCTACAGTTGTCTCGCCTTGTTGATTGTTGTGTTTGCAACCGTTGGATTCGTTATGTACTCTAACAAGGTTAACAACGACCGCGAGATACTTGAGGCAAAGAACTATACAGATTCGCTGACAAATGTTGTCAATACGAATCTGACGCGAGCCGATTCGCTGACCCGCGTAGGTATGCTGCACGATGAAGGCTTCGACGCCGCGTTGGTAGCTGCCAAAGAAGACTACCTCGGTGCACGCGATGCTGTCGCCAAACTGCAGGCGAAAGGCGTCACCTCGCGCAACTTCGATGCGAAAGAGGCACAGTTGGATACACTTCTCTCACGTGCCCGTGCAGAACTTGATGCCCGTGCAAAGGAATCGGCTGCGGACCCGGATCCGGATGTGCGTGCAGCCGCTGAATCGGACCAACAGCGCGTAGCAGCAATTGACAAGGTGCTTCCGCAGAAGTAGGCTTTAGCTTTTAGAACTTAGGTTTTAGGGTTGGATGGGAGATTTTTAATTTTGATTTGAATTGGAATGAAAATGGTTCTCAAGAATATACGCTTCGCGACTTTGATTGTCACGCTGATCTTCGGTGTCAGCGTGGCGTTCGCGCAGTCGGCGGCCGACAAGGTTTACAATATCGGTTTGCAGTTGCAGAAGACTATGTCGGTGTCTGCACAGAATCAGGCGATTGCCAAGTTTACATCGGCAAAAAAACTCTATGATTCCGCGGCCAAGAAAGCTCAATGCGACCAGGCCATAACAGTGAGCCGAAACATCATTTCGCAAATAAATTCCAAATCCTCAAGCAGTTCACCGACCAAGAAGCCAAACGGGGGTGTGGGTTCGTCGGCAACTGTCCAAGCCGCGAAACCACGTCTGAATGTAAATCCTCCGGCCTTTAACGTGGATTGCACCGAGCGGACACTTAATGTCAACGTGGACACCAATATCGATGACTGGCAGGTTATACCCATAATGAACTCTGACGGTTCATCGTTTGTCACCGCATACAAGACCGGTTCAAAAATGCTTGAGATTACGTTGCCTGTAAACAATCAGGCAACTGACCGCGAGCAGACCGTGATTGTGCTTAATGATGATCTTTCGGCTGAAATCAATATAACCCAGAAAGGAAATCCGAACGTGGTGGCTTCGGGCGGGGCTTCGTCTGTTTCGGGCAATGTAAGTGCCGGAGACGTGAGGCTCTCCCAAGATGGCCGAAATATCGACATTACATATAACGGGGTGCCGTTCAAGATGATATTCGTGGAATCCGGTCCGTTCTACATGGGTTATACCGACGACCAGAAAGCCCAATTCACCCACGGCGAAAGCGATGAAGGTAAAAAGCCTCACCGTGTCAACATCACGCAGAATTTCTTTATCGGCGAAACCGAAGTCACACAGCAGCTATGGAACGCGGTGATGGAAATACGGCCAAATGAGAACCCATCGGTCCAGAAGGGTGACCAGTACCCGGTCAGCAATGTTTCGTGGAACGATGCCATCCGATTCGTGAACCGTCTTAACGACTATTTCCGTCAGCATGGCATAAATTACCGTTTCAACCTTCCTACCGAGGCTCAGTGGGAATATGCGGCACGTGGCGCTCACAAGGTGACTCCGACAGTCTTCAGCGGGAGCAATAATATCTCGGAGGTAGGATGGTTCGCGACCAATAGCAATGGCCGTATGAAAGAGGTCAAGCAACTAAAGCCTAATGAACTCGGCATATACGACATGACCGGCAACGTATGGGAATTGTGTCGCGACTGGAAGGCTCCATATTCAGAGAAAGCTGTTGATGATCCCACCGGACCTGAGCAGGGCGATAAGAATATGAACAAGGTACGCCGCGGAGGAAGCTTTGAGGAGGATGATGTCAACATGTTCCGGGTGAGCTACCGTCGCCGTGTGCCCATTGACTCACAAGATTACCGCAATGGTTTCCGGTTGATAATGACGACTGTAGACTGATATGAACCTTCGAAAAACGATACTTGTAATTGCTTGTGTGTTCTTCACGTTGGGCTTAGCCCTGGGTGAGGGTTCCGACAAGACGCTTAAATTCAATGCAAACGGCGAGTTTCGCATCGTGCAGATTACCGACACTCATTTCAAATGGGGCAAATCGGCATCGAACGTTGTGATTGAGCTGATCAACGAAGTGCTTGAAACCGAGCGCCCGGATTTAGTGGTTTTCACCGGCGACAATGTCTATGCCGACAGTGTCGAGCAGGCTCTGCGCGTGCAACTCGACCCCATCGAAAAGAGGGGTGTTCCTTTCATCGTGCTTTTCGGTAACCATGACCATCAATTCGATATAGACCAGAACGCCCAGTGGGATATCTTTCGCAGTTGCAGCTGGAATGTGCAGCCTGACCGTCCTGAAGGTAGAAAGTATGAGGACTTCGCATTACCCGTTTTATCGAGCGATGGCAGCAAGGTTGCGCAGGTAATCTATAATTTCGATTCACACGACGGTCGGAAAATTGACAAGAATATAAGTCATTACGACTGGCTCGAGTTTGACCAGATAGGCTGGTACCGTGACCGGAGCCGCCAGTACACCGAGGCTAACGGAGGTACGCCGGTGCCGTCAATCATGTTCCTGCATATTCCTCTGCCGGAATATTCGTACGCACTTGACGCCCGTCGGAATGGCAGTAAAAAGAAAACCGGCATACCCGGCGTTGTCGGTACAGTCGGCGAGGATGTTTGTTCTCCAAAGTTGAACTCCGGAATGTTCACTTCGATGATCGAGTGTGGTGATGTCCGTGCTGTTTTCTGCGGCCATGACCATGACAATGATTTCGCGACAACCTGGAAGAATATTTTTCTGGCCTATGGACGCTATTCAGGCGGTAATACCGTTTATAATCATATCGGCAAGAACGGTGTCCGCGTGATTGTTCTTAATGAAAACAACAACAACATTCAATCATATATTCGTCTAAGGGGTGGTGAGATTATCGACCGTTGCACCTTCCCGACAGATTTCAAACGCGATTAATTATGAATAAGATTTTCAGTGTGAGATTTACGGCGCTTCTGCTTACCATAATGATTGCGGTTTCCGCTGCGTTCGCGCAGTCGGCGGCTGACAATCTTTATAATAAGGGATTGCAACTGCAGAAGACGATGACTGTTGCGGCCCAGAACCAGGCAATCTCGAAGTTCTTGTCGGCAAAGAAACAGTATGACTCCGCGGCCAAGAAAGCGCAGTGCGACCAGGCAATTTCGGTGAGCCGCAACATTATCGCATCGCTCAAGAGCGGTGGCGGGTCCGGTTATACCGGCTCCACAGGCAAGAGGGGCAAGACTGTGACAAAAGAGGTCACAGTAGTGGAACGTAAGGTAGAACCGAAACTTAATGCCAACCCCGGCAATTTCAATCTTGACCTTAATGCTAAAACCTTGGAAGTTAATGTTGACACCAATCTCGAGGGTTGGGATGTAAACACAGTGGCTTGCACCGATGGTACGTCATTCTTAACTGTCAATAAACTCGGAACAAACAAGTTCGAGATTCGCGTGCCGACCAACTCATCGACCATCATACGCGAGCAGGAAGTGGTTGTGACTGCTGACAATCTCGAAAGCCGTGTCAAGGTGCGTCAGGAAGGCCGTCCGATTGACCTGTCGACCAACAAGGCGTTGCTCGAGTATAAGAAGAGGGGTGGCGACCAGAAAATTGAGGTCCTCTGTAACTCCGACTATGACTATCCGGAGAACAATAACTTCAACTGGTACGTCGAGTCGTGTCCCGATTGGATCGTTATCACCTCCGAGCGCAAGAAAGAGGGTGGCTTAGGAGCCTTGGTCAGCAAAACCAAAGACAAGATAATCGGAACAAATAGCCGTGACAACGATGTTACGATGGAGAAATTCACTATGAAGATAACTGTCCGTCCGTACGTTCCGACGGAGGCTGCCGCATACAGTGGCCGCAACGGAGAGATAGTGCTCCGCAGCGGCGACAAGCGCGCTAAAATCATCATCTCCCACCTCGGCGAAGTCGGCAAAGCCAAGTAACCCCACAATTCTCTACATAAATCATAAAAATCAAGGTTGCACCCGAATTGGTGCAACCTTGATTTTTGTGTTGTTTCTGAAGGGGTCAGGATTCTTTCTTGGCGCGTGGGCCACGCTTGGCCGGGGCTTTCGGTTTGGCGTCCGCGTCGGCTTTCTTGGCTCTTGTCTTGGTGGCTTTCGGCTTATCCTCAATCTTGGTTGCCAGAACTTCCTCAGCATCGACTACCTTGGCTGCGTCATCATAGAGGATGTTGGCGCGAAGCGTCTTAACCTCCTTGTTAAGAGATTCAATCTCCGAGGCCTGGTTGCGGATGGTAAGAAGCAGAGAGTTGAGCTCCTCATTGTCGATGCTCTCAGGATACTGCTCCTCGACACGAACGAGGAAGTCTGCCAGCACATTCATATAGTTGGTGAAAGCCGCAAACGGAGAGTCGTAGGGGCTGAACGCCGCATGTTCGGCCCCGTCGGCCATATTCTTAGTACTCATGTAATAGAAATGGTCGCTTCCCTGCAGATACTCCCAATCCTGTTTCAACTTACGGTCATCACAGAGGCTGACGCGCTCGGCCACTCCATAAAGCTTTCCGAGAGCCTCATTCTGCAGACCGTTACCCTTCCAGGCGGAAACGTCGCGAGCCTCATCTATATCTGAGATGGGGTAGGGCACAGTCAGTTCATCGACAGCCTTGAGTTTCGAAGCAACCTCCGATGGCATCGCGAACTGGATGTCGCGCTCTGCTGCAAAACGAGGCAGAGCCTTCATGAACTCGAAGATACCGGTCGAAGCGGGCAGGAACGAACCGAACGTGTCCATGCTGAAATAGAGGTTGATGACTTGCTCCTCAGGCGGAAGAGCGGCAATCCAGTCCATATACTTGTCGGCATTGAGGGGATACTCAGGCCATTCCGGATTGTTGAAGTTGCGGGCGATGTCATCGCTCAGCTTGTCGTTGGTGAGCAATAGTTTCAGCTTCGGAGCCGTAGCCGCGCTGTAGACATAGTTCGGCGACTTCCAACCGAGTACATGCTTCGCGCCGACCGTCAGACAGCTCTTGAAGCCCATGCCGTAAATCATCGAGGCGATGTCGTCATCATAGATAAGCTCAGTGTTGGCAAACGTCCTCGGAGTCACACCAAGAGCATTCTTGAGGATGTCTGTCTCCATCTTGACCTCGCGCATGAACTCCTCGGGATCCTCAAGCGAGGCGAGAGAGTGGGCGTAAGTGCATGCGAGGAACTCAACGCAACCTGTTGCGCCAAGTTGCTTGAGGCGGTCGATAACATCAGGTTCGTAGACCTGAAGCTGCTCAATGGCCGTGCCCGAGATTGAGATCGCGCACTTGAACGCGCCGTTGCTTGCCTTGATCATCTCAAGCAAAGTGTCGCACATCGGCAGATAGGAATGTTCGGCCAGACGGCTGATAATCTCGTCATTGGCGAAATCATCGTAATAGTAGTGGTCGTTACCGATATCGAAGAAACGGTAGCGTTTCAGCCTGTACGGCTGGTGAATCTTAAAATAAAAACAAATATTTTTCATTGTCGATTGATTGCTTTTTTAGGTGCCGGGTGCCAGGCTCCAGGCGTCGGGTTAAGGCTCCGGACTGCAGGCTCCAGGCGTCGGGTGAGAGTGTGGGCGAGGGTTTGGGTTGGGTTTGGATTTTCGGGTTGGTCGGGCTGTTAACCCGCCACCCGCCACCCGGTACCGCCCCCCCTCGGTACCTTACTCCCCAATTACTTTCTTATAGATATCGATAACTTTCTTTCCGGCTTTCTCCCAGGTTATGCCGTGAATCTCCTCGATGCCCCGGTCGCGAAGCGCCGTGTGGAGAGCGGGATAAGTGGTGAGGGCGTGCATGGCGTCGGCCATGGCGTCGATGTCCCAGTAGTCAGTCTTGATGACATTGTCCAGAATTTCGGCGCAACCGCTTTGTTTCGAGATAATCGAAGGCACGCCCATCTCCATAGCCTCAAGGGGAGAGATTCCGAATGGCTCTGACACAGAAGGCATCACATAGACATCCGAATCTGCCAGCATCTCATAAACCTCCTTGCCACGTAGGAAGCCGGTGAAATGGAACCGGTCGGCGATGTTGCGCTTTGCGGCGAGTTTGATCATCGCGTCCATCATATCGCCTGAACCGGCCATGACGAAGCGCACGTTCTTGTTCTTCTGCAAGACCTTGGCAGCAGCTTCGACGAAATACTCCGGACCTTTCTGCATGGTGATACGACCGAGGAAAGTAATCACCTTGTCCTTGTGGGGACGGCGTGGAATGTTGAGCAGTTCGTCACTGAGGGGAATCACCGCGTTGTGGACCGTCGTAACTTTTGCAGGGTCAATGCCGTACTTGTCGATGACCGTATTACGTGTCAGGTTCGACACCGTGATGATATGGTCGGCATTCTCCATACCGTCCTTTTCGATGGCAAACACGGTCGGGTTGACCTTGCCGCGCGAACGGTCGAAATCAGTGGCATGCACGTGAATCACCAGTGGCTTGCCGGTGACGTTCTTGGCGTGGATACCCGCCGGATACGTCAGCCAGTCGTGTGAGTGGATGATATCACAGGGCACGGTGCGAGCTATTACGCCGGCCACGATAGAATAATTGTTGATCTCCTCGATCAGATTGTCGGGATAACGGCCCGAGAATTCGATGCAACCGAGGTCATTGAGCCGCATATAGTTGAAATCGGCATAGATGTGGTCGCGCAAATCGAAATAGAGTTGCGGATCCATCACCTTGCCTATGCGGCCCTTGACATAGTCCCAGTTGACGTCTCTCCAAGCAACCGGCGTGCAGTTTGCTCCGATGATATTGGCAAAGCCCTTCTCCTCATCGCCCCATGGCTTCGGAATCACGAACGTGATCTCCATGTCGCCGTTGTTGTGCATGCCCTTGGTGAGTCCGTAGCTGGCAGTGCCGAGTCCTCCTAAGATATGTGGGGGAAATTCCCAGCCAAACATTAATGCTTTCATAATTTATTCGGATTCGGATTGGGATAATAATTTGCTCATTCTGTTCACGGCACGTATCGTGCTGAGAATCTCGCCTACATTCTTGGCGGTGCTGACTGCTCCACGTCCGGTATAGGGCGGGTTGCCGTCGTACATTTCCGACAGCGAGCCGATGCAGCCCTCCGTCATCTCATCCTCGTAGCCGATGAGCATACGCTCGATAAATGACAGACCGCTGACTCCGAACACCTTGAAATATGCGTCGGCATAGAAACCGAAGAGCCAGGGACGTGCCGGACCCTGATGCACGGTGTATTCGCGTTCGGTCGGGTTGCCGACATAGACGGGACGGTAATTGTGGCTTTTCGGGCTGAGCGACCGAAGACCCTTGGGGGTGAGCAACTCGCGCGTGCAGAAGTCGAGGGCTTTCTTACGTTGACGACGGTCGAGCGGCGAATACTCAAGTCCGACGGCTATTGCCATATTGGGACGCACCTCAAGGTCAGTGTACAAGCCGTTGACGTAATCGTAGAGATAGCCGTAATCGTTCAGGAATGTAGAGACGAACGACTTGCCACATTTCTCGGCGATCTCCTTGAGAGTGCTGATATAGGCGGCGTCGCCCTGTTTCGACTCGAGAAGCTCGATTGCGAACATGAGGGCGTTGTACCACAGAGCATTGAACTCGAGTATATAGCCCGTACGCGGTATGATGGGTTTGCCGTCGATAGAGGCAGACAACCAAGTGATAGGTTTGTCGGCACCCTCCGAACTGAGCAGGCCGTTCTCGTCAAGATGAAGGTTGCGGCTCTTGCCGTCACGGATGCAGTTTATCAGATATGTGAGTGTCTCCAGATAGCGGTCAGCGCATTTGTGGATGTCAGTGAATCTGCGGTATTGGTGGATTGCCCAGCAAGTCCAGAGAGGAATGTCAGGCAGGTCAATATCGCGGATAACGGCATCCTTCTCGCCGGTCTCGATATAATGGCGGAGGGCCTTCAGGAATGAATCCAGAATCGCGTGATAGTCCTCTTCGTGATTTATGGCCAATGTACAGCCGGGCAGAGCGATCAGCTCATCGCGGCCGCGCACATTATACCACGGGTAACCGGCCATGATATACATGCCGTGTTCATTCTTGAGGTAGAACTGTTTGGCGGCGTTTTTCAGGCAGTTGAAGAAACTTGTGCGGCAGGTACGTGTCTTAAGTTCTTCCTCGTAAGTTTTCTCGAAAGTCGACGGGTCGCACTCGAAAGTGGAGGCCGAGAAAATGATTGACTCGCCCTTCTTGATGGGGAGTTCGAAATATCCCGGAACCCATAGGTCTTCCTTGTACGGTATTCCACGGTCGCGGTCCTTGTAGTACTCTACGCCTTTGTACCAGTTGGGGTCGTCGACCCATTCTACCTCCTTGTTGAACTGCATGAACAGCGAGGGGTATCCATGGTATAGACAGCTTGCTATGCCGTTCGGCACATGTCGAATCTCGCGGTTGATACCGTTGTTCTCGACCACAAGGTCATTGGCGTTGCGGAATGCGAGGAACGGACGGAATCGCAGGGATGTCGGCGAGTGGGCCTCAAGGAGTGTGTATTTGATCAGAATACGGTTCTCATGCGAGATGAAAACCTTCTCTTTGGTCATGATGACGCCGCCGACGCGGAAGGTGAGTTTGGGCACAGACTCGCAAGTAAATTCGCGGATATACTTGTGCCCGTTGGGACTGAAGACATTGTCGCCGTACTGGTGCAGACCAAGGTTGAACGATGCGCCATGTTGTATGACGGATTCGTCAAGCGAGCTGAGCAGAACGTGGGCCTGGTCATCCATCTCGGGTATCGGTATCACGAGCAGCCCGTGCTGCTTGCGCGTGTTGCAACCGACTATCGTCGTACAATGGTAGGCCCCCGACATGTTGGTGCGCAGCATCTCCTTGGGAAGCGACTGCTCCAGATTGATCATAAGGTTCTTGTCAAATTTCAGATAACTCATGATATGCTGGGTATGTTATGGGGTTATATTGTTTTTTATAATTTGTTTTGTAATAATATTTGGGCTTTAGAAGATAAGGTGTAAAAACAAGATTCGGGATGCGACTTTTGATAATGCAAAAACCTGTTTTTATGTCTTTCAGAACAGTCTTGAAACTGCCGCTGAGTCCAATCTTTACTATGTTACAAAATTAATACTTTATATCCGATTATACAATATGTTATGCAACACGTTTGTATTATGCGGTCACGATTTGAGGTCTACGAGCATCACCCGGTGGATGTGCTCGGTGGTCGGCAGCGGGACATCCTTGACCAGGATGTCTCCGAAACATTCGTAGGCTTTTTCCCACCTCGGGTCAATAAGGCTGATGTAGCCCTCGTAGATTTCGCGGAACTCCTTGAGAAAATCGGTGACGCCGACGTTGTCGAATTCTTTGAGGAACTGGCACACGGTCAGAGTGTCCGGACTCACGGCAGGGGAGAGCCCTACCTTGCCTCCATCCATCTGGACGTCGTAGATTAGGCGGGCCTTCCGCAGTTTCTCGGTGATACGTCCCACGACGCGTACAGGCAGATAGTATTCTACGGCAATCTGTTGCTCTGACAGCGGGGGCTGCTTGTCGGCAAAGCGTCGGGCAGTTATGGCCATCACCAGAAGGGCGACGTTGTGCCATCCGGTGTTGGAAATCTGGCTCTCGTTACCCATCAGGTTGAAGGTGAATACGTTCTGCATCGAATAGGCTATCATGCATCCGGTCAGCAGTACAAGCCATGACAACTGCAGCCACACCAACATCAAGGGCAGGAAAGCGAACGATCCGTAAATCGCGTTGTATTTTGACACATATATCTGGCCGTTCAGGAACAACAGCTGAAGTATCTCAAACGCGATTGCGGCCAATGTGCCAGCGATTGCGGCATACTTGAATCCGACTTTGGTGTTCGGAATCAGAAAGTACGACAAAGTGAAGGCCAACCATGCTAATACCAACGGTATGAGCTGCAGTCCAAAGTCAAGGAACGGCGTGAGGAACGGCAGGTTGAGGTTGGCCTGCAAGACTGCCGAGAGGACTATGGAAACGCCCGAGGAGCATATCATCAGTACAGGAATCAGCAGGCAGATTGCGATATAGTCCGTGACTTTCTGGTAGAGAGTCCGCGACTTCCGTATACCCCAGATGGTGTTGAATGTATCTTCAATCGAAGACAGAAGGGATATGACAGTCCATAGCAGGAGCACGATGCCGATGCCGACAAACACGCCTTTGGTGGTGGATTTCAGGTAAGAGTCCACAAATGTCAGGGCTGTCGAGATGCCTTGCCCCTGAGAGGGGAACATTTCGTAGAGCTGTTTCTGAAGAAGATCCTGGAACCCGAACCCACGGCCGATTGCCACAAGCAGTGCGAACGCCGGGACAATCGAGAGCACTGTCGAATAAGTCAGAGCCATCGAACGCACCTGCAGAGTGTAGTTGAAGAAGGCGCTCATTGTCAGGTTGAGCGTCTTGATCACCCGTACGCCGAGACTGTTGCGCGGATCGCTCCATACGCCGTCGGTGACGTATTGGTATGAATGTTTGCACCAATCGATTGCGCGGGATATAAATCTCGGCGGCTTGTTATTACCCTTCGTATCCTTCATGACTTTTTAAATTAAAAGGTCCGGAGGCTGAATGGAGCTCCGGACCTTGTGGAATGGCAGAGATGATGTAAGCCGGGTTATGTGCTCCGGTGCTGTGCCCGGAGTGTCTGTCATTTATCTCTGCGACCGTTTGCACGGCTCGCTATAGCAGTCTACCCCCCGGCAATGGACGAGCAGCCCTTGATTGCCGGTATATTTGACCTTGCAACTCGCAGGTGGTGCGGCTCCGCAGGTCGCCCTGCGGACCGGTGGGCTCTTACCCCGCCTTTTCACCCTTGCCTTCCCCCGGAGGGGAGGCGGTCATTTTCTGTCACCTTCAACCCCGACATCGCTGCCGGCTTTCCGTTAGAAAATGCGATGCTCTGTGTTGCCCGGACTTTCCTCTTTATGCGTTGCGCATGAAGCGACAGACCACATTTCTGCCTGATTTGCAAATTTAATAAATTTTGTTCAAGCGGCCAAGTTATCAGCCCACTTTCTTGCGGTCGGCCTCTTCGGCAATCTTGTTGACGCTCTCGGTGACCTCAGTCTGCACGCGTTTGCGGCGGTTGAGAGTCATGAATCCGTTGACTCCGTAGAGAATCAGGACGATTCCCGAGACGATGCAAGAGATTGAGTTGGCCGAAGCGAGCGACGCTGCGTCACCCGACAGAGTGAGGTCGCAGATGCCGGCTGCCACGGCTGCGAACGGAACCACGTACCACCAGCCTGCGGCGCCGTAGGGGCGTGCGGCCGTTGAAATCCAGATGGCCTGGCATATGCCCGCCAAAATCAGCGAGACCCCGATTGAACCGTAGAAATTGTAGGTAAACAGTTGGTTGAACACGAGCAGTAGGATACCCCAGAAAATAGCGGCGATTGACATCATGCTATGATACCAGGGGCGGTTGGTCATGACACCTTCGGCGTCATATTTCGGACGGAAAGAGTAGAGCAGGCCTACCAGACCGCCAAGACAGAAGAGGACTCCCTCGGCGATGGTAATGCCGTGCAGAGTCTGCGAGATGCCGTCAATGTACAACGGGTCGCGACTGAAGATCAGAAGCAATATACCCATTGCCAGGGTTGCGGCAGAAACGATAAAGTAAGTTGCCTTTTTCATAGTGATTAAGTATTTAAATCTAATGTTTAAACACTTGAACCACTAAATGGATTATAAGGAAAGATAAAAAACTATTTCAGTCGAGGCTGAGCATCGACTTCACTATAGCCAGAATCGACTTCTCGGATATGCGCGACGAGTCGAACGTCAGGTGGTAGTTGGACGCACGTCCCCAGCCGTCTCGGTTGGTGTAGTAGTTGTAATATGACTCACGTTCCCGGTCGTGCTTGTTGGCAAGTTCGGCGGCTTGCTTCTCGTTGGTGGCGTCTCCCGATTCGACGATTCGGGCCACGCGCACCGACATCGGCGCGTGAACGAACATGCTCAGCATCCGTGGATGGTCGCGCAGCATATAGTCGGCCGTACGACCGACAATTACGCATGATTCCCTTTTTGCTATGGTTTTTATGACCTGACTCTGAAGCTCGTAGATTTTCTCATCGCTTATCGGTGTGTTGACCATGTCGGCGTTTGTCGCACCGTAGGTGAACGACAGCAGCGAACGAATGAGCGACGGACGCCGCTCGTCATTGCGTTCGAAAATCTCAGTCGACAATCCGAGCTGCCGGGCAGCCTCGGTCAGAAGAGTTTTGTCATAATATGAAATGCCGAGTTCCCGGGCGAGCATCTGGCCGATACGCCGTCCGCAACTGCCGAATTCCCGTCCAACGACTATCACAAAATTTTCCATGTCGGCATCGTTTTTTAGATCTTGGCTATCTGATTTCATGAGCTTTTTTCTCTTTCTCTGCAAATTTAATCAAAAATTTTATTACTTTTGCACTCAATTCTTGAAAATTTAATATTAAAATGAACTTAACCAACAATAACAGAATGGGCGATGAATTGCTTGAACAGGAAGGAATGGATGTCTATCAGTACATCGTCGACCATTGCGACACATGCTCGGCCGAGATGCCTCAGCTGATTGACAAGATGCGCAGTGTTGACACTTCCGGCCAGTTCCTGGCCAGCACAGCCCGATATCTTGCCGCTGTCGACCGCGAGAAATTCGACCCATGGCTGGCTTCGCTGATCGAGGGCGCTATCGACCGCGACCGCGAGCGCCGCTATATCGGCTCCCTTCTTCAGGCCATTTGGGGCGAGGACTACGAGGAGCATATTGAGGAACTTAAGGTTTCTGACAACAATTTCCGTCGTATCTATAAGCGCATACATCCCGAGGACAACGTGATGTAGTTCGCGCAGATGCTTGTCCGTACGAGAGTTACACATTATTTTATGAATATGAAGAAAATATTTTTAAGCCTCTTTTTCACTATTATGGCAGTATCAGGAGCAATGGCTGACCCCATCGTGGACGTCAAGACCACCGAAGGTGACATCAAGATCAAACTCTACGATGACACCCCAAAACATCGTGACAATTTCCTCAAGCTTGTCAATGAGGGTTATTACGACGGCCTCCTGTTCCATCGTGTCATCAAGGATTTCATGGTGCAGACAGGCGACCCCAAATCGCGCAACGCCACCAGTACGACAATCCTCGGTGGAGGCTCGCCCGATTATACCATCGAGGCCGAGTTCGTATACCCGGAGCATTATCATAAATACGGTGCCTTGGCGGCAGCCCGTACCGGTGACAACGTGAATCCCGAGCGCCGCAGTTCGGGTTCGCAATTCTACATCGTGACGGGAACCAAGATGTCAAAATCGGCACTTACGACCTATGAGGAGCGTGCCAACAACGAAGCCAAAAAGATGTATTTCAACAAGCTCGTAAAGCAACACGAGGATGAAATCAAGGCTTTGCAGACAGCCGGCGACACCGCCGCTCTGGACGCACTCCGCGACAAACTGGCTGCCCAGACTGAGGCCGAGGTTACTTACAAACCGATGTCGGAGGAAATGAAGCAGGATTACATCGAGAAGGGTGGTACGCCCTATCTTGACAATCAGTATACCGTCTTCGGTGAGGTCATCGAGGGGATGGATGTGGTCGAAAAGATCCAGCACGCCGAGACTGCCAACGGAGACCGTCCGGTCAACGACATCCGCATCATATCGATGAAAGTGGAGTAGGTGCCCGGCATCCGCCACCCGGAACCCCAAAAAATTTGGTAGTTCAAATAAAAAGTTATATATTTGGCAATTATTTCGGAATTGTACCTCCGGAGAGTGCAGATTTAGCTCTCCGGAGTGTGCGTGTCCAATACTTAACCATACGTTATCTATGAACGAGCTTGAAAAAGCAGCCTCCGAGCAGGAGACTGTAACCCCCGCGCCCAATGTGGCTGAAACAGAGAAAGTTTGTGTCGAATCAGAATCCCCCGCCGAGGCTGTCAGCGAAGTCGCTGACGCTCAGCAGAACGAGGAGGCCTGCGTCGTCGAAGGTTCACCCGCCGAAGATCTCAGCGCCGTCGCTGACGATCAGCAGGAAGATATCGCTGCCGAGGACGATCAGGATGACAAGGGCAATGTCCGCAAACTTCACTCAATGACTAAAGAGGAACTTCGCGACACACTGCAGGAAATTCTCGACACCGACAACATGGAGGCCCACAAGGAGGTCACCGCCATCAAGCAGGCTTTCTTCTATCTGAAGAACCGCGAGAATATGGAGCTTCTCGACGCTTTCGTCGAAGCCGGTAATGATCCTGCCGCTTTCTCGGCCCAGCCCGACGAAGTTGAAACCCAGATTAAGGACCTCTACGCTCAGTTCAAGGAGAAACGTGCCGCCTACATCGCCGCCGAGGAGGCCCGCAAGGCTGAGAATCTTGAGAAAAAACAGGAGATTCTCACTCGTATGGAGGAGATTGCAGGCGATATTGACAATGTGAACACTAAATTCCCGGAATTCCAGCAGCTTCAGGCCGATTTCAAGGCCGTCAAGGATGTGCCTCCCACAGCTGAGACCGAGATATGGAAGCAGTTCCAGGGCGTTGTCGAGCGGTTCTACGACAATCTGAAAATCAACCGCGAGCTCCGCGATTTTGACTTCAAACGCAATCTCGAAGCCAAACGCGCACTTATCGAGGAGGCAAAAGCCCTGCAGGCCGTTGCTGACCCCGTGGCCGCTTTCCGCCAGCTTCAGAATCTCCACGACCAGTGGCGTGCCATCGGCCCCGTTGCAAAGGAAATCCGCGAAGAAATCTGGAATGAATTCAAGGAAGCCTCGACTGTAATCAACAAGCGTCACCAGGACTTCTTCGAACAGCGCAAAGCTGCCGAATTGGTCAATGAGGAGGCTAAGACAAAACTCTGCGAGGAAATCGAGACCATCAAGGTCGAGGATATGAAATCTTACACCGACTGGAATGCGGCCACTGACAAGATTATCGACCTTCAGAAGAAGTGGAAAGAGTATGGCTTCGCGTCGCGCAAGGCAAATGCCGCTCTCTATGCCCGCTTCCGCAAAGCTTGTGATGATTTCTTTGCCGCCAAGGTCGAGTATTTCCAGCGTGCAAAGGATGAACTCAACGAGAATCTTGCCAAGAAAACCGCTCTTTGTGAAAAAGCCGAGGCCCTCAAGGAGAGCTCGGATATGAAGGCGGCAACAGAAGAGATTGTCAAGCTGCAGGCCGAATGGAAATCTATAGGCAGTGTTCCCCGCAAGCAGAGCGACGCACTCTGGCAGCGCTTCACCACTGTGTGCAACTTCTTCTTTGACGAACGCAAACGCCAGAGCAAGGAGCGCCATCGTGCCGAGAACGAGAACCTTGAGAAGAAACGTGCCATCATCGCCAAACTTCAGGAACTCCCCAAAGACGGAGAACGCAATGAGGTTATGCCCCAGATCAAGGAGCTGCAGGCCGAATGGCAGAACATTGGTTTCGTGCCTTTCAAACTCAAGGATAAACTCTTCGCGGAGTACCGTGCGATTTGCGACGAACTCTATGGCACATACAACCAGCGTGTGGCTCGTCAGCGTATGGATAACTTCCGCAACCGTGTCAACGAGATGAAAGATGACGGCAACAAGGTGAGCCGTGAACGCGACCGCCTTGCACGCGTCTGCGAAAGCCGACGCAACGAACTGAAGACCATCGAGAACAATATGGGCTTCTTCAACGTCAAGTCTTCAGCCGGCAACTCCATGGTGAAGGATATGGAGAACAAAATCAAACGCCTCAAGCAGGATATCAAGGAACTTGAAGATAAAATCGCTCTCCTCGACAAGGAAAACAGCAAATAAGTATGCTCGATAAAATCAAAGCACTCCGCGACGAAATCTCCTCAGCAGCTGCTTCCAACCTCGAAGAGGTAGAACAGCTTCGCATCAAATATCTCAGTAAGAAAGGAGCGGTTTCGGCCCTGATGGCTGACTTCCGCACAGTCCCGGCTGAACTGAAACGTGAGGTCGGCCAGAAAATAAACGAACTCAAGACGTTCGCGACCGACAAGATCAACGGTCTCAAGGATACCTTCGCCGTAGCCGAGGATTCCTCGCTCGATGAAATTGACCTTACCCGCACCGCGACGCCGGACCGCATAGGCACCCGCCACCCGCTCTCGATTGTCCGCAACGAGATGCTCCGCATCTTCGCCGGCATGGGCTTCACCATCGCCGAAGGTCCGGAAATAGAGGATGACTGGCATGTATTTGAAAGCCTGAACTTCCCACCCGACCATCCGGCACGCGACATGCAGGATACGTTCTTCATCTCGCGTAATCCGGTTGACATTCTGCTCCGCACGCATACGTCTTCTGTACAGACCCGCGTTATGGAACATGCGCAGCCCCCGATCCGCATCGTATGCCCCGGCCGCGTATACCGCAACGAGGCTATCTCGGCGCGCGCACATTGCTTCTTCCATCAGGTGGAAGGCCTCTATATCGACAAGAATGTGTCGTTCGCCGACCTCAAACAGGTTCTTTTGGGCTTTGCGCGACAGATGTTCGGACCTGAGACCAAGATCCGTCTGCGTCCTTCTTACTTCCCGTTCACCGAGCCATCGGCCGAGATGGACATAAGCTGCGACATCTGCGGCGGCAAGGGCTGTGCATTCTGCAAGGGCACAGGCTGGGTCGAGATCTTAGGGTGCGGCATGGTCGACCCGAATGTCCTCAAGGCTTGTGGCATCGACCCTGAGGTGTACACCGGCTACGCGTTCGGTATGGGTATCGAACGTATTACGAACCTTAAATACAAAGTCAAGGACCTCCGTATGTTCTCGGAAAACGATGTGCGTTTCCTCCGCGAATTCGAGGCCGCCAACTGACATGACGATTAAACAGAGATACGAGGGCGTGATTTCCATATTCAAGGAAATCATGCCCGAACCTGAAACGGAGTTGCATTATGACACTCCGTTTCATCTTTTATTGGCCGTTATTCTGTCGGCACAATGTACGGACAAGCGTATCAACATGGTGACTCCGGCGCTGTTTGAGCGCTTCCCTGAGCCGGCGGACCTTGCCGCGGCCGAGGTGGAGGAAGTCTATGAGTACATCAAGTCGGTCACATTTCCGAACAACAAGAGCAAGGCGCTAATCAAGGCGGCACAGGTGCTGGTCGAAGAGTTCGGTGGTGAAATGCCGCAGGATATCGACAATCTGATGAAGTTGCCGGGAGTCGGTCGGAAGACTGCCAACGTGATGCTCGCCGTGGTGTGGAACAAGGCTGCAATGGCTGTGGATACACATGTGTTCAGGGTCAGCAACCGTATCGGGCTGACACGCGATTCGAAGAATCCGCTTCAGACGGAAAAGACTCTTGTGAAATATATACCTGATGAATTGCTTTCGACGGCCCATCATTGGCTGATACTGCATGGCCGTTATGTCTGTAAGGCGCGTCGGCCGGACTGCCTGAACTGCGCTATCCGCGAATATTGCCAGACTTATCCGACGCGGCGGTCGACCGATGTGTAGGCGCGATAACCGAAAGTCTCGTGCTTGTCAGTCCTGTTGTTGCGTCTGCTGCTCCTGCGGGCACTGATGAACATGGCGCGGCGTGCCAATTGGTCAACGCTGTAATTGCCGGGTCCCATTATGACAAAGACGGTCATAATCATTGCTATGGCTCCGGCTAAGACGTCAGGAGTTCCATCCATCATTGAGTTGAACAGGAGGGTGCCGAACCAGGCGATTCCCGCCAGCGACGAGATACGCGTCAGCATACCCGAAATCAGCGAGAGGCCCAACGCGCACATAATGATTGAGTGGGGGCCGAAGTCCAGAGCCAGGATGCTTTCGGGTGACATCGGAAGCAGTACGGAGGCAATCATAATCGATCCGCATACGATGCGGAGTGCAAGCATCTTTACAGATACCAGGCGGTTAACACCCGGATTCAATCCGAACATCACATTCAGAAATTTCTTAAGTGGAGACGCAATTTTGCGGCCCGACGATATCGTCCTGCTGATACGTGCGAAGCTTTCCTCCTTAAAGAGCTTCTCACCAAGGGTTTTCTTGGTGGGATTGACTGATATGACCTGAACATCGTTCATAAAGATGATACTATTACGGGTTGGACTCCTGGTTAACGACCGTGTGGTATAGGTGGGGAACTGTGTGGCACTTGTCCTGAAAATTAACGGTTGTTAAATTAATTAACGCTTAACTCTCTGTGCTTTCAGTGACTTATACATCTTATCAACAAGCCGTATTGATAAAAAGTTTTGAAAAGAATTAAAAAATGCCTATATTCGCAATGGAATTGATAAAATGATGAAAAGAATAGGAAAATTATACTTCAGATATGGTACGATGGGCTCTGCCAAGACGGCTATGTTGCTTACGACAGCATACAATTTCGAGGAACGCGGGATGGCCTACCGTTGCCTGAAACCGGTAGTCGACACCCGTGATAACAAGAATGTTATAAAATCGCGAATAGGCATCGAGCGTGAGTGTGGATGGATATACCCGGAGACGAACCTGTATGATGAAGTAGCGGCCATGCAGTTTGATGACGGCACCTATCCCGGTTGGATTCTGGTTGACGAGGCGCAGTTCCTTTCGCCTGATCAGGTTGACCAGCTCGCCAAGGTAGTTGATGACTTCGGCATCAACGTGGTCTGCTACGGACTTCGCACGGATTTCCGCACACATCTGTTTGACGGTTCGAAGAGACTACTCGAGATAGCTGATACCATCGATGAGGTAAAATCGACCTGTTCCTGCGGGCGCAAGACGATTGTCAACGCCCGGGTCAACTCCAAAGGCGAGATTATCACCGAGGGAGAGGTCGTTGAGATAGGCGGAAACGAACGTTACATAGCCGTCTGTCGCAACTGCTGGCGCAACAAACGCATCGAACAAAGCCGCAATGGCCAGCTCCCGATTTAGAGCGGGTGCCCGATAAAGCAACGGCACGCCCCTGAACACCCTCATCTAACACTTGAAACCCGGCACCCGGTACCCGCTACCCGGTCCCCAAACTCCAAGATATGGAAGAACATCGAATTGACGAGATTATCGACCTGATAAAACGTGAGGTCGTCCCGGCCATCGGTTGTACCGAACCCGTGGCGGTTGCTCTCTGTGTGGCGCGAGCCACTGAACTACTTGGCTGCACACCCGAGAAGATCTCTCTGATGCTCAGCGGGAACATCATCAAGAATGCGATGGGGGTAGGCATCCCCGGCACCGGTATGATCGGTTTGCCTATCGCAATCGCACTCGGTGCATTGATTGGTAAATCCGAGTATGCTCTCGAGGTACTGCGCGATGTTACACCTGAGGCTCTTGAGGCTGGTAAGAAATTTATCGCTGAAGGTCGCATCTCGATTTCTCATCATAAGAATCCTCCATGCAATCTGCATATTGAGGTCGTCACGGAGTGCGGCGAGCACAGGGCGAAGGCAGTTATTTCCGGTTCGCATACCAATTTCATCTTCTTGTCGAAGGATGATGAGGTGCTGTTTGAGCAAAATGGGTGTGAGGATACATGTTGTTCGGAAGATTCTTCCGAGCTCGATGAGCGGACCGTATATGATTTTGCAATGACGGCGCCAATCGAAAAGATATCGTTTATTCTTGAGGCTGGTCTGATGAACCGCGAGGCTGCCCGTCTGGCACTTCGCGAGGAGTATGGACATGGTCTGGGCAAGGTGATTCGCAACCAGGGCCTTCGGGTGTTCGGTGACACACCGATCAGACACATGCTTTCGATGACCTCGGCTGCCTGCGACGCACGTATGGGTGGTGCCACGGTGCCGGTCATGTCAAACTCCGGAAGTGGCAATCAGGGCATCACGGCAACAATGCCCGTGGTGTGTTATGCCGAGGATATCGGGGCGAGCGATGAGCAACTGACCCGTGCATTGGCGCTGAGTTCACTCACAAGTATTTACATCAAGCAGAGTCTTGGCCGTTTGTCGGCGTTGTGCGGATGTGTAGTGGCCTCGACCGGCGCCTCCGCAGGTCTCGTCTACCTTATGGGAGGCGGATATACTGAGGTATGTGCGGCCATCAAGAATATGGTGGCCAATCTGACCGGTATGATATGCGACGGTGCCAAACCGGCCTGTGCCATGAAGATAACATCGGGCGTGTCGACTGCGCTGATGTCGGCGATGCTGGCTATGAACGGCAAGTGCGTCACCTCGCAGGAGGGTATCGTCAGCGATGATATTGACCGCACCATCCACAATCTTACCTCAATCGGGCGCGAGGCCATGACTGAAACCGACCATCTTGTCCTCGACATCATGATTGACAAGTGATTGAGGGTGACAAACGGTAGGCCTGAGCCATTGTGGCTCAGGAAAGATAAAAACTTGCCAACCCCAAACCATTGGGCCGAATTGGAGTTTTAATATAAGAAGCTTGAACCACTTCCTGTAATTGCCTCAGTGCCCAATTTGAAAGTTATGAAAAAATTAAATCGTGCGGCTGTCGCCGTCTTACTCTTCCTCTCTATATTTGTCCCGAGGGCTGCCGCCCAGGACTGGGGACGTCTTATCCAGGGTGGTCTGGAGTTGCTCCAGTCGTTCTCTGTGTCGGACGACCAGGTCAAAAGTTATGTCAGTCAGTTCATCACGGAGTCTGATAAAACCAATCAGGTTGCTCCCGACAACGGTACTTATGACAAACGTCTTGACCGTATCGTGAGCGGCATTACGTCGGTCGATGGTCAGCCGTTGAACTTTAAGGTGTATATCACCAAGGATATCAATGCGTTTGCTTGCGCTGACGGCAGTGTCCGCGTATATTCGGGACTTATGGATGTTATGACCGATGACGAAGTGCTCGGAGTAATCGGTCATGAAATCGGCCATGTAGCTCATCACGACACCCGGAACGCGATGAAATCCGCCCTCCGCACGGCTGCCCTGAAGGATGCTATCGCATCGGCCGGCGGCGCCGTGCAGATTCTCACTGACTCGCAACTCGGTCAGCTTGGGGAGGCCTACGTCAATGCGAAGTATTCGCGCAAGCAGGAGTCGAACGCCGATTCGTACGGATATGATTTTCTGAAGGCGCACGGTCGCAATCCATTGGTTCTTTGCCTTGCTTTCAAGAAACTTGGCCAACTCGAGAAGAATTCCGGTACGGCGAGTCTGGTCTCCAAACTCTTCTCCTCACACCCGGAGACAAGCAAGCGAATAGCTGACCTTGAGAAGCGTGCCAAGAAGGATGGATATACGTATCCGACTTCCTCTTCTTCTGGAATACCGGGAGCTGCCAAGTCGGCTGCGTCGTCAACAACTTCTAAAGCAAAGACTGCGAAATCTACCAAAAAACGATAAACATGAACCCAAAATCGCTAAATACTCTTATCAAACAATCCATAGTTGACAACTGGAACCGTATGGCGTTGTCGGATATGGGTGGAATCAATTATCAGTATAAGGATGTTGCGGAACTTATTGCAAAAATCCATATTCTATTCGATGCGGCCGGGGTTAAGCCCGGCGACAAGGTGGCCTTGTGTGGCAAGAATTCCTCTACCTGGGCCGTCGTGTTCATGTCTTGTCTGACTTACGGTGCTGTCGCCGTCCCTATCCTGCATGAGTTCAAGGCCGATATGGTGCAGCATCTCGTTAACCACAGTGGCTCGAAACTGCTTTTTGTGGATGCCGCGATATGGGAGAACCTCGATGAGGTTGCCATGCCCGATATAGTCGGCGCCATCTTCATCTCCGAACTGGGCATGCCTTTGTCGAGGTCGGAGAAGCTGAAGGAGACACGCGACAATCTCAATGAATATTTCGGGCGTAAGTATCCTTACAGTTTCTCGCAGAAAGATGTTGAATATTACGCTGATGCGCCCGAGGAGACTGCAGTCATCAGTTATACTTCCGGAAGTACCGGCATGTCAAAGGGCGTCATGTTGCCCTATGTGTCATTCTGGAGCAATATCCGATACTGTCTGGATCATCTTGATTTTCTCAAGCCGGGTATGGGTGTTGTCAATATGTTGCCGTTGGCTCACCTTTACGGTCTGACGATTGACATGATGCACCCGTTCTGCAAGGGTTGCCATTTGCATTTCCTCACACGGTTGCCTTCACCTAAGGTAATTCTCAAGGCATTTGCAGAGGTCAAACCGGTGATGATTATCACTGTGCCTTTGATCTTGGAGAAGATTATCCGCAACAATATTTTCCCATTGCTCGAGAAACCGATGATGAAGCTTTTGTTGAAAGTGCCGGTGATCGATGACCGTCTCCTGGCGAAGGTAAAGGAGAAACTTATCCAGGCATTCGGAGGTAACCTGCAGGAGATTATCGTGGGTGGAGCTTCGCTGAATCCAGATGTCGAAGGATTCCTTCACCGCATCGGCTTCCCGGTAACTGTTGGCTACGGCATGACCGAATGTGGCCCGCTCATCTCTTATGCACCGTCGGCTGTGGCCAAGCCAAAGTCGGTCGGACGCATCGTTGAGCGCATGGAGGTCAAGATTGATTCGCCGGATCCCGAAAAAGTGCCGGGAAATATTTTGGTGCGTGGCGAGAATGTCATGTCCGGCTACTATAAGAATCCGAAGGCGACCAAGGAAGTATTTGGCGATGACTCAGGCTGGATGAACACCGGCGATATGGGCATTATTGACGAGGATGGTTTCATATTCATCATGGGTCGTTCCAAGACGATGATCTTGGGTCCATCGGGCCAGAATATCTATCCTGAGGAGATTGAGGCTAAACTCAATATATTGCCTTATGTCAGTGAGTCACTTATCATTGACGATGGTGGTGATTTGGTGGCTCTGATTCATCCTGATTTCGATGCGGCAAACAGCCAGCATCTTGATTACGAGGCCATCGAGAAGATGATGCAGGACAATCTTGTGGCATTGAACGCCATGCTCCCGGCCTATAGCAAAGTCAAGCGTTTCAAGATAATGGATGTCGAATTTGAGAAGACTCCCAAACGCTCGATCAAGCGTTTCCTCTACCAACCTTAACTCTCTTCGGGAAGGCATTGCCTTCCCGGAATATAACGAAACTATAATTTGAACATAATCTACGAAGACAACCACATTGTGGTTGTGGAAAAGATGGCCGGCGAGATTGTCCAGGGCGACAAGACCGGCGACAAGCCACTTTCGGAGATGGTCAAGGACTATCTGCGTGAGAAGTACAACAAACCCGGTAACGTTTTCTGCGGTGTCGTACACCGCATAGATCGGCCTGTATCAGGGCTTGTAATCTTCGCCCGTACTTCGAAGGCTCTCGAACGTCTCAACCGGATGTTGCGCGAAGGTGAGATACACAAGACCTACCACGCCCTTGTCGAGGGCCACCCCAAGGCTGATGAGGGACTGCTCGAAAACTGGCTCGTTTCAGATGGCCGCATCAACAAGACGTTTGTCACCGATTCGCGTAATCCGGATGCCAAGCTCTCGAAACTAAAGTATAAGGTCATCGAGAGG
>JAAGKN010000563.1_pt1 | contig 70592 bp, 62 predicted proteins | sample 6206371 | NCBI WGS metagenome assembly JAAGKN01 (sample SAMN11533720, study PRJNA540317) | gut metagenome | isolation source: fecal pellets from male and female animal of same cohort | host: Peromyscus leucopus | place: USA:CA | collected 2017
AGATTCCGGAGCTCTACCGCATGATCACGGACGAGGGCTACGACCTCGTCAGCGGATGGAAGCAGAAGCGCTACGACCCGCTGTCGAAGACCATCCCCACCAAGCTCTTCAACGCCACGGCCAGGCGAGTCAGCGGCATCAAGAACCTCCACGACTTCAACTGCGGCCTCAAGGCCTACCGCAGCGAGGTGGTGAAGCACATCGAGGTCTACGGCGACATGCACCGCTACATCCCCTATCTGGCCAAGAACGCCGGCTTCAGACGCATCGGCGAGAAGGTGGTGCACCATCAGGCCCGCAAGTACGGCAAGACCAAATTCGGCCTCGACCGCTTCGTCAACGGCTATCTCGACCTGGCCACGCTCTGGTTCACAGGCAAGTTCGGCGGCAAGCCCATGCACTTCTTCGGCCTGCTGGGCTCGCTGATGTTCCTGCTGGGCTTCGTGTCCACGGCCATCGTGGGCTTCTCCAAGCTCTACAACATGTATCACGGCCATGCCTACACGCTCGTCACCGACTTCGCCCTACTTCTTCCTTGCGCTCACACTGATGCTGCTCGGCGCGCAGATGTTTCTCGCCGGCTTTGTCGGCGAACTTGTGGCGCGCAACGCTCCCGGCCGCAACCACTATGAGATAGACTCCGAGACAGGCGTCACGGAACAACAAGCAACAGAATAAACGAATATGGAACTCAACTCTTTCGCCCAGTTTGCCAGCCTTGTGGATTCGCGCCACAGCTGCCGCCGCTACAAGGACACTCCCGTTGGCCGCGACCTCATCCGCACCGTTCTCGACACCGCCCGTCTGGCCCCCTCGGCCTGCAACCGTCAGCCCTGGAGCTTCATCGTGCTTGAAGGCGACGAGGGCCGTGAGATATGCTCCCGCGCCTACGACCGCGAGTGGATCCGCGAGGCTCCGGCATTCATCATCGTGTGCGGCCACCACGACGAAGCGTGGCACCGCGCCTTCGACGGCAAGGACCACACCGATGTGGACGTGGCCATCGCCACCGAGCACATCTGCCTCACGGCCACAACGCTCGGCCTCGGCACATGCTGGGTGTGCAACTTCGACCCCGAAAAACTGAACGCCGACCTGCATCTGCCCGCCGGTGTGGAGCCGGTGGCCATCATCCCCATAGGCTATCCCGGCTACGACGAAAAGGCGCCCGCACGCAAGCGCAAGGACCTGGACGACATCCTGCAATGGGGCGTAGACTGAGCCTGAAGCTCGCGGCCGCGGCGGCAGGCGCCGTCCTGCTGGCCGCCGCCTGCAACACCAGCGGCTGCCTCGACAACCGCAGCAGCCTTCCCCTGGCCGAGTTCCGCTCGTCGGCCACTGGCGCCGTCATCTCCGTCGACTCGCTGGAGGTGGCAGGCGTCGACGCGCCCGACGGCGATGTGCTCAGCGAGGCCACTCCTGCCAAGAGCCAGCTGTATCTGCCCATGCGCTCCACCCACACATCCACCTCGTGGCGCCTCATCTATCGCCAGAAAGCCCTCGACCGCCCCGAGCTGAACGACACCATCACCTTCGAATACGAGAGCATACCCTATTTCGCATCGGAAGAGTGCGGCGCCACCTACCGCTACCGCGTAACGCGCGTGGCCAACACCACCCACCTCATCGACAGCGTGCGCATGGCCGACTCGCTCATCACCAACGTCGACCAAGTGGCCATACTCATCTACTTCCGCACGGCCGAGGCCGACGAACCCGAACAGGAGGCGGGCGCACAATGACGCGCAGGGCTCTATGGGTGCTGCTCGCGCTTGTCGCCGTGCTGACGGCCGCCGCCCAGCGGCGAGCCACCCCCGTCAACAACGCCGCCACCGCCACGCAGAGCCGCAACGAGCTGGCCGGCGACACGGCGCGCATCAACGCCCAGAGGCGCGCGCAGTCGACAAGCTACGTCAACGACCGCGGCATGCTCGTTTGGGTCGACACCATCACGGGCGACAAGTGGGTCGACTCGCTGGCCAAGGTCGGAGGCATACCCAAGATGCAATACCCGCTGCTCCACTCGGCAAGCGTGTCGGCCGACATCTGGGATGCCGCCATGCGTCTTTTCGGACAGGACTACGGCCTCGTGGGTTTCGCCGCCGAGCTCAACCTCCACAACCGCTATATCCCGGTGTTCGAGGCCGGTCTCGGCACAGCCTCCCATAAGCCATCGGGCGGTGGCTACGACTACCACTCGCCCATGGCGCCATACTTCCGCATCGGCGCCAACTACAACTTCCTCTACAACAGCAACCCCGCCTATATGCTCATGGCCGGCGTGCGCTACGGCTTCTCCACGTTCCGCTGGGAAGTCACCGACATCGAGGTCGACTCGCCCTACTGGCAGGAGACGGCCACCACGAGCATCCCGCGCCAGAGTTCGACGGCCGGATGGATGGAGCTGAGCCTGAGTCTGCGCGTCAAGCTCTGGAAAAACATCTCGGCAGGCTGGACGCTGAAGTATCACAGCCTGCTCCACCGCAGCCACACGCCCTACGGCGAGGCATGGTACGTGCCCGGCTACGGCTCGCGCAACGGCGCCCTGACCGGAGCCTTCCACATCACCTACACCATACCGCTGCGGCGCAAGGAAACGCCCGCCGATGCCGATGCCGGCGCCGCCGACACGGAAATCCCGACTACTCCTCACGAATAAATAAACGTAAGCCATGACCACCGACAAGCCCGCAATCGTCTACTTCTGCCCGCGCATCACCGCCGACAACCTCGTCAACGTCTACCGCGCCCTCGGCCGCGAAGCCAAGGGCCGTGTAGCCATCAAGCTCTCCACCGGCGAAGCAGGCAACCCCAACCACCTCAGCACCGACGTCATCAAGCGCCTAGTCCACCTGACCGAAGGCACCATCGTCGAGTGCAACACGGCCTACGAGGGCCGGCGCCGCAACGCCGCCGACCACCTGCAGACGGCGGCCGAACACGGATTCACGGCCATAGCCGAAGTCGACATCATGGACGCCGAAGGCGAGGTGGCCCTGCCCGTGGCCCGCGGCCGACACCTCAAGGAGAATTATGTGGGCAAGAACTGGCTCGACTACGACTTCACAATCGTGCTGTCGCACTTCAAGGGCCACCCCATGGGAGGCTTCGGCGGCGCTCTCAAGAACGTGGCCATTGGCATGGCATCGGCCGAGGGCAAGGCGTGGATTCACACCGCCGGCAAGTGCAAGGACGTGCCCGTCGACTGGGAGAACGTGCCCCCGCAGGACGACTTCCTCGAGTCCATGGCCGAGGCCTGCGAGTCGGTGTTCGACAAGGCAGACGACAACATCCTCTTCATCAACGTGGCAAACAACCTCTCGGTCGACTGCGACTGCGTGGCCGAACCCGAGCCCGTGCGCATGACCGACATTGGCATCCTCGCCTCGCTCGACCCCGTGGCCCTCGACCGCGCCTGCGTCGACATGGTGTATCAGTCGCCCGACCCCGGCAAGGTGCACCTGATAGAGCGCATGGAGTCGCGCAACGCCACCCACATCCTCGACTACGCCGAGCAGCTCGGACTGGGCACGCAGCACTACGAACTCCGCACGGTGGCCCCCGCCGATGTCGTCGCCGAGTTCTGAGCTTGTTCCGGCCGACGCACGCGTCGTGCTGGTGTGCGGCATCAGCGGCAGCGGCAAGACCACCCTGGCCCGCAGCCTCGAGGCGCGCGGCATGGTGCGCCTGTCGTCCGACGCGCTGCCGTGGGAGCGCCACGGCGACATCTTCCCCACCCTGCCGCCCGAGCGGCGCATGCAGCTCTTCGCCGCGCTCGACGCCCTGATGGCCGAAAGGCTCGACTCTCTGCTCGCAGCCGGCAGCCGTGTGGTCGTCGACGCCCCGCTGTGCAAGCGCTGCAAGCGCGACGCCCTGCGCCGTGTGTGCGCAGCCCGCGGCATCGGGGCCGTCACCGTGTTTCTTGACGCTTCCCAGGCCGTGATAGAGCGTCGCCTGGCCGCACGCCGCGGCACGGGTCCCGACGACCAGATTGTCAGCCCCGCACAGGCCGCGGCCTTCATGGCCGGCTTCGAGCGCCCCGGGGCCGACGAACATGCCATCGTAATCCCCCAATTATGAAGATAATAGTGAGCCGTCTGGCGCCGCGGCACTATTGCATCAACCTCTTCGGCACCGTCTGGACGCGCGACGCCTCGTGGATCGACGAGCGCGTAGTGCGCCACGAGCGCATCCACTCGGCCCAGCAGCGCGAGCTGCTGTGGCTTCCCTTCTACATCCTTTACGTGATGGAGTGGTTCGTGCTGTTGCTGCGCCTGCGCGACAGCCGCCGCGCCTACCGCGCCATCTCCTTTGAGCGCGAAGCCTACGGCCACGACGCCGACCCGGCCTATCTGCAGCGCCGGCGCCACTACGCCCAGTGGCGCTCAGAGTGACAGTCGGTCGCCGTCGGCCGGCACCACCACTTCGCCTCCGAAGCATGTCCGGGCCTCGGCCGCATAGAGTTCGGCCTTGCGCTCTGTGCGGTCCTCGCTGTGGAAGAGCATGAGCGTGCGTATGCCTGCATCCTCGGCGGCGCGGGCCACGTCGCGCACCGTCAGGTGGTGCTTCTCGTAGGGCCTGAACACATCGCGGTCGGCATAGCGGCAGAAAGCTCCGCAGAGCAGATAGTCGGCGCCGGCCACGGGCGCTGCATTGTCGGCGCGCAGGGCCTCGTCGCCCAGCGTGGCGAACACCCTGCCCGAAGGCAGGCGCACGGCAAAGCCCGTCTGGGCCACGTTCTCAGAGCCCGCGTCGAAGAAGCGCAGCTCCGTGTCGCCTGCGCACAGCGTGTCGCCGTCGGCCACACGGTGCAGGCGCATCAGACACATAAGCCGCTCGAAGTGGGCGGGCAGAAACGTCAGGCGGCAAATCCCGGTGAGGGCGTCGGCCGTAGCCTCGTTGGCATACACGTCCACGCAGCCCTCGTAGCTTCCTTCACCCGCCAGACTGACTATGGAACGAAGCACCCACACCACGCCGAGCACATGGTCGGTGTGGGCGTGGCTGACGAATATGTGGTGTATGTCGGCCGTGTCGATGCCGGCGCGCTGCAGGGCCGTGAAGATGCCGTTGCCGCCCCCGCCGTCGACAAGCAGGAGCAGCCCGGGCGTGCGCAGGGCGAAGCAGGCGTTGTAGCTGCGCGTGGCGAAGGCACTGCCCGTGCCGAGCATTATCAGTTCTGCGTCCATGGCTCAGACGGCGGCTAAGAGGGCGTCCACGTCGGCCTCGGTTGTGGCCATGTCGGTCACGAAGCGCACGGCGCTCTCATGCTCGCCGCGTTGTCCCCACAACTCGAACGAGGCCGTGAGACTCAGGCGGTCGACGAGCTCGTTGGGCAGCACGAAGAACTGCTGGTTGGTGGGCGAGTCTATCAGCAGCCGGCATCCGCGCGCGCACATGCCGGCCTTCAGACGCATGGCCATGGCTACGCCGTGGCTGCCGATACGGCTGTAGAGCGCGCCGCCGTCGGCGAAGAGCGTGGCAAACTGCACGCCCAGCAGGCGACCCTTGGCCAGCGTGGCGCCGTGCAGCTTCATCACCGACGCGAAGCGCGGCAGCAGCTCGGGACGACGCGTCACCACGGCCTCGCCGAAGAGCGCACCGCACTTGGTGCCGCCGATGTAGAACACATCGCTCAGCGCGGCTATCTCCTTAAGGTCGAGTTCGCCTGCCGCCAGGCCGTAGGCCAGGCGTGCGCCGTCGATGTAGAGCGGCATGTCGAAGTCGCGGCACACAGCCGCCAGCGCCTGAAGTTCGGCGCGCGAGTAGAGCGTGCCGAGCTCGGTGGGATAGGAAATGTAGACCACAGCCGGGCGCACCATGAAGGCGTGTGTCTCGTCGGCATAGAAGGCCTCGACGTAGCTCCTGAGCTCAGTAGCGTCAAGCTTGCCGTCGTGTCCGGGCAGGGTCAGAATCTTGTGGCCGTTGGACTCTATTGCGCCGGCCTCGTGCACGTTGATGTGGGCCGTGTCGACGGCCACCACGCCGTCGTTGTGGTCGAGCAGACGGTCGATGACCACGGCGTTGGTCTGCGTGCCGCCCTCGAGCAGATACACCTCGCCGCCGTCCCGGTCCAGGCCGCAGGCGTCGAGTATGAGGCGCCGGGCCTCGGCCGTGTAGGGGTCGCTGCCGTAGCCCGTGGTGTGCTCTCCGTTGGTTTCCACCAGGCGGCGCAGCACCTCGGGATGCGCGCCGGTCATATAGTCGCTGTCGAAATAAATCATGTCTTGCAGGCTGATGATATGTACAGATACAAAAAAATCTCAAGTGTTGAACAACACCTGAGATTTCTCAGTGTCCGAAATGAGACTCGAACTCACACGAGCGAAAGCTCACTACCCCCTCAAAGTAGCGCGTCTACCAATTCCGCCATCCGGACAAATTAAGTCAGCAACGCCTTCGGGCGCTCACTTTGAGCGAAAAACGGGACTCGAACCCGCGACCCCGACCTTGGCAAGGTCGTGCTCTACCAACTGAGCTATTTTCGCATAGCTTGTTATGGCGGCCAAAACGAGGTTTCTGACTTTAAGAAAATGAATGTTCTCTTTGAGCGAAAAACGGGACTCGAACCCGCGACCCCGACCTTGGCAAGGTCGTGCTCTACCAACTGAGCTATTTTCGCATAGTGGTGCGCCGGCGTTTTCCGCTTTTGCGATGCAAAGGTACATCAAATATTTGAATTGACAAAATATTTTTCAGAAAAAATTTCACCATTGATGTCGCATCGCCGGCTTTGACTTGCGTAACCATCAGTTTGTCAGCATCATACAGCCACCTCACAGCAGCCCGTGCTCGCGCAGTATGCGGCGCATCTCCAGCGAGAGCTCGCGGCGGTCGCGGTCGTGGCGGTTCTCCAGCACCACTATGCTGACTCCGGCCGAGGGATAGTAGGCCACATAGGCCTGGAAGCCTCCGTTGTCGCCCGTGTGGTAAACACACTCGGGCCAGCCGGGCTCGCTTTCCACAAACCAGCCCAGGCCGTAGCTCGTGTAGGGGCGGCGCTGGTAGTCGCACCAGGGGCTGGAGCTCACGTCGACTCGCGGCGACCTGGCCAGGCGCAGCAGACTGTCGGCCACGATGAGGCCCGTATGAGCCAGGGCCTGCTGCCAGCGCGTCATGTCGCGCGCCGTCGAGTAGATGCCGCCGTCGGGGCGCGTGGCGAAGAAGGTCTCCTCGCCGTAGTCCATCTCGTCCCAGCGCGAGTACTCGGCATCGGGCGCATAGGCATGGGCCTGTCCGTCGGGAGTGCTGTCGGGCGAGAAATAGGAGGTGCGGGTCATGCCTGCGGGTTCGAACAGATGGCGCTCGGCATAGCTGCAGAACTCCTCGCCGGAGGCCCGCTCCACCACGCGTGCCAGCAGCAGGAAGGTGGGGTTCTGGTAGTCGTAGGCGGTGCCGGGGGCGAAGCGTCAGGCTGTCGACATCGGCGAAGAAGAGCACCGACGAAGAGTCGGTGGCGTGGACGCATGCATCGCGGTCGGAGCGGTCGCGTGCGTCAGGCAGGCCGGAGGTGTGGCCGGCCAGGTCGGCAAGGGTGATGCGTCCCCACAGCGGGCGGGTGTACTCGGGCAGGCGGCAGCTGACGCTGTCGGCGAGCGATACGCGTCCGGCGCTGCACCTGCTGCAGCAGCGCGGCCACGGTGAACTGCTTGCTCACGGAGGCTATGCAGAAGCGGGTGGTCGAGTCGATGGCGCGTCGCGTGTCCATGTCGGCCAGGCCCTGGTAGTGCTCGTAGATGATGGAGTCGCCGGCGGCCACCACTACGGCGCAGCCGGGCGCCGAGTCGGCGTCGGAGCCGTAGCGCCAGGCCATGAGCGAGTCGAGGCGGCTGCCCAGATCGGCCGGCGTGCCGCCCGTGCCGATGCTGCAGGCGGCGGGCAGGAGGGAGATGAGAAGGATGGAGACGAGTGCGGGAAGCAGGCGCAGGGAGTGTGGCATGGCTGGTCAGAGTATGGGGCTGAGCAGGCGCAGCAGCGACTGCTTGGCCTTCTGCAGCAGCGGACGGCGGCGCCAGGCTGCCGGCACCACGCGCTCGCAATGGTGCATGTCGTTGCGGAAGATTTCGGCCATGCGCTCGTTGATGCGCCGCGAGTATATGAAGAGGTTGGCCTCGAAGTTGTGTTCGAAGCTGCGGAAGTCGAAGTTGGACGAGCCTATGGTCGAGAACTCGTCGTCGACCAGGATGTTCTTGCTGTGCAGCATGCCGGCCGTGTAGCGGTAGATCTTGATGCCGGCGCGCAGACACTCCGAGATGTAGCTCTCGGAGGCGTAGGTGAGCATGGCCGAATCGCTGTGCACGGGTATCATCACGCGCACATCCACATGCGACAGCGCCGCCGCCTGCAGCGACTTCAGCAGGCTGTCGGTGGGCAGAAAGTAAGGTGTCTGTATGTAGATGCGGCTCTTGGCCGTGGCTATGGCCTTGTGGAAGATGAACTCGATGTCGGCCCATTGCGACGTAGGGCCCGATGTGAGCATCTGCATCCCCACATCGCCCTGGGCGTAAAGCGCCATCGGGTCGGCTATATCGTCCAGCAGGGGCTGGCCCATGAAATTCCAGTCGACGGCGAAACTGTGCAGCAGCGACGCCACAATGGGCCCCCGCACCCGGGCATGGGTGTCGCGCCAGCTGTCGAAGCGCTGCCGCCGTCGATATAGCGGTCGGCTATGTTCATGCCTCCTATGTAGCCTGTGGCTCCGTCGATGATGCATATCTTGCGGTGGTTGCGCCAGTTCACCTTGGTGCCGAGCTGCGGGAAGGTGACCTTGAAGAAGGGATACACCCGCACGCCGGCCTCGCTCATCTCGCGGAAGAAGCGGTTCGACGTGCTCCACGAGCCCACGTGGTCGTAGATGACGCGCACCACCACGCCCGCACGCGCGCGTTCTATAAGGATGTCGCGCAGCTCACGGCCCGTGGCGTCGTCGCTGAAGATGTAGTACTGCAGGCATATCGAGCGGCGCGCGCGGCGCAGGTCGTCCTTCAGGGCCTCCATCTTCTCGCGGCCGGAGGTGAAGATGTCTATGTCGTTGCCGGGATGGAAGGGCGCGCCCGTGAGCGAGCGCCCCAGGCGTATCTTCTGTTCGCTCTCGGGCGTGAGGCCTTCGGGATGGCGGTCGCGCGGCAGGCGCAGCTCGCGCTTCTTGAGCCTGCGGCGGTTGCGCCGCGATATCATGCGCTTGTTCTTGATGTTGCGGCCGAAGAACACGTAGAGCAGTATGCCCACCAGCGGCAGCAGCAGCAACACCGTCACCCAGGCCAGCGACTTCACCGGGTTGCGGTTCTCGGAGATGATGACCACGGTGATGGCCACCACTGTCAGGGCATAGAGCGTCACCAGGATGTAGTAGGTCCATCCGGTTCCGAGCAGTGTGGCCAGGGTTTCGAACATAGAGGAAAGGTGTGTGTGGTCTGAGGGAGATTGGGAGAGCTTGAGATGTGAGGTCTGCGGCGCGGCGTCAGTCGCCTATGGGCTGCAGCCTCAGTATGCCGCCGGTGGCGGGGTCGAGGATGGCACACGACGGCGCCTTGCGGTCGGTGAACACTCCGGGGTCGAGGCCGAACACCGTGCCCAGCTGCGCCAGGGGCAGCACGGCCGTGGCGGCCTCCGCGCCCTCGTAGCTCAGCGTGAAGGTGGCTTCGCCGGGGATATTGTAGGCGAATCCGCCCTTGGGAAAGCGCTTGGGCTCGCCCTTGTCGGTCAGGGGCAGCTCGCCGCGGGCGTTCACGGCCATGTCGAGCACCACGGGCACGCCGGCGAGATTGTCGGCGTCGACGATGCCCTCGACGGGCGAGATGCGGGCCACCACGCGGCCGCTGAAGCCTGCGCTGTCGGGCATAATGCTGACGGTGCGCACCACGGTGCTCGTCTTCGTCGTGCCGGCGAACATGGCCGTCAGCGCGGCCTCCTGGGCGGCTATGTTGTCGAGCACGAGCTGCATGGCGCGTCCGTCGGGCGGCGTGTTGTCGGCCTGGCCGGAGAGCAGGTCGTTGCGCATCTCGCGCAGCTCGAAGATGCGCTGGGCGGCCAGCTCGGCGCGCTTCGCACAGCGAGGAGCTGCGCGTCATGTCCTGCGTCACGGCCTGGCGCGCAGCCTCCGTCTCCAGGGGCGTGGGCTCGGCCTTGCGAGCCACGGGCAGGGCCGGGGCGGCGCTCTCGGCGGGGGCGTCGGTGTTGACGGCCACTGGCACGCCGGCGGCGTTCAGCACCATGAAGGGCGACGTGCCGCTCTTGAACTGCACCAGCCACTGACTGCTCTCGTCGGGCACGCCGCGCGAGGCGATGACGGCCGACAGCAGGCGGGCCGAGCGGCCGGCCTTGCGCACGGCGTCGGTGATGCCCAGATGGCGGTTTGCGTAGTTGTAGAACTCGCCCGGGGCGGTCTCCGTCAGTTCCACCTCCAGGGTGATGTCGATGGCCGTCGAGGGCAGAGTGTAGACGAGGCCGTACTCCGTGGCCTTGCCTGCAGCCAGGCGCTGTGTGGTCTGTGCCTGCGCGCCCTGCAGTGTGAGGACGCCGATAGCGGCTATTGCAGAGTATCTTTTTCATAATCAGTTCATAATGGTATTTATGGCCCGTCCGATGTTGTCGGCCACATCGCCGGCGGTGACGCCGTAGCTGCCGTGGGTCTTCTCGGCCATACTGCCGGCAAGACCGTGGATGTAGACGCCCGCCGAAGCGGCGAACTCGCTGCGTATGCCCTGCGCCATCAGGCCGCCGATGAGGCCCGTCAGCACGTCGCCCGTGCCGGCCGTGGCCAGCGCGGCCGTGCCGGTGGGGTTGAAGCACACTTTGCCGTCGGGACGCACCACGGCCGTGTGTGGCCCTTCAGCACTATGATTATCTTATAGAACATGGCCACCTCTATGGCCTTGGCCAGACGCGCGTCGGGTCCCGGCTGCGGCCCGAAGAAGACGGTCAAACTCTCCGGCGTGGGGCGTGATGACGCTCATCACGGGCATATAGTCGAGCAGCGTGGGCCGTATGGCTATGCAGTTGAGGGCGTCGGCGTCGAGCACCAGCGGGCGGCTGTTGGCGTTGGCCACCTTCAGGAAGGCCTCCAGGGCCTCCACCGTGGCGTCGTTGGTGCCCATGCCGGGGCCTATGGCCACGGCGCTGTAGTCGCGGCGCAGCTCGAAGTCGCGGATGTAGAGGTCGCACGTGTCGGCCTCGAACAGGGCCTCGGGCACGGCTGTCTGCAGCACGTAGTAGCCGCAGCGCGGAGCGTGGCACGTCACCTTGCCCGCGCCCGAGCGCAGCGCCGAGCGCACGGCCAGCTGGGCCGCGCCCATCATGCCGAAGCTGCCTGCGAAGATGACGAGGCTGCCGTAGTCGGCCTTGCTCGTGTCGGGCATGCGGGGAGGCAGGATGTGGCGCACTTGCTTGCGCTCTATCAGCACGTAGCCCGTAGGCATGGAGGCCATGACCTCGCGGCTGTAGCCCGCGTCGAGTATCTGCCACTCACCCACCAGCTCCGAGCTCTCGCCCGTAAAGTAGGCCAGTCGCGGCATGCCGAGCGCCAGCGTGAGGTCGGCGTGTATGATATTGCGGTTGATCAATCCGGGAGCTCCATCGGCCGGCAGGCCCGACGGCATGTCGATAGCCACGATGCGTGCGCCGCTCTCGTTGATGCGCCGCACCAGAGCCTGATAAGCCCCTCCCAGCGGGCCCTCGGCCTCGCTGCCGAAGAGGCCGTCGACCACGAGGTCGCGCGGCGACAGCTCGGGCATCGAGAACTTGCCCGTCACCTCCTCGAAGCCTTCGGCGCCCGCCTCGGCCAGATAGCGTTCGCGGGCGGCCATGGCCTCGGCCGAGGCCGACGTGCCGCGGATGTTGAAGAAGTAGACCCGCGGACGGTGGCGCGTGTTGCGTGCCAGACACAGTGCCGCCGTCAGCGCTATCGCGCCGCAGCGTTGCGGACCGGCGAAGAACACGGGCTTGCTGTTGCAGCCGTCGAGCACTTCGGCCACAGCCTCGGCGGCCTCGGCGCCGAAAGTGGCGTCGAGCTGCTCCACGGTGCGGCCGTCGGCAGCCAGCGATGCGGCCTCTATTTCCTGTATCTGCTTGTATGAATAAAGCTTCATGAGTAGTCTTTACCTAATTTCGAGCAAATTTAGACAAAATACACGAAAAAGGCAAACCCTACCCCACAAAATCCGCGCGGGCGGCGTCAGGACTTGTCGCGCATGAAAATCTGCATCGGCGTGCCGGTGAAGTCCCAGTGCTCGCGTATCTTGTTCTCAAGGTAGCGGCGGTAGGGCTCCTTGACCCACTGCGGCAGGTTGCAGAAGAAGATGAATGTGGGCACGGGCGCGCCCTTGAGCATGGTCACATACTTGATCTTCACAAACTTGCCCTTGTTGCTTGGCGGCGGATAGGCGGCGATGTCCTCGAGCATCACGCGGTTGAGCTGCGAGGTGGGCACCGTGCGGCGAGCGGTTGCTGTAGACATCGACGGCCGTCTCCAGCACCTTGTAGATGCGCTGCTTGGTGAGGGCCGAGGCGAAGATGATGGGGAAGTCGGTGAAGGGCGCGAAGCGCTCGCGTATGGCCTCCTCGTAGTGGCGTATGGCCTCCTGGCTCTTGTCCTCGACGAGGTCCCATTTGTTGACGACCACGACGAGGCCCTTCTTGTTGCGCTGTATGAGCGAGAAGATGGCCACGTCCTGTGCCTCGATGCCGCGTGTGGCGTCGATCATGAGGATGCACACGTCGCTGGCCTCGATGGCGCGGATGGAGCGGATCACGGAGTAGTACTCGATGTCCTCGTGCACCTTGTTCTTCTTGCGGATGCCGGCGGTGTCGACGAGATAGAAGTCGAAGCCGAACTTGTTGTAGCGCGTGTAGATGCTGTCGCGGGTGGTGCCGGCGATGTCGGTGACGATGTGGCGGTCCTCGCCGATGAAGGCGTTGATCAGCGAGCTCTTGCCGGCGTTGGGGCGGCCCACGATGGCAAAGCGCGGTATGGCCTCGAGCTGCTCGCCGTCGTCGATGGGTTCGGGCAGGTCCTTCACCACCTCGTCGAGGAGGTCGCCCGTGCCGTAGCCGTTGACGGCCGACACGGGATACGGGTCGCCGAGGCCCAGGCTGTAGAATTCGGGCACGTTGTAGAGCCATTCGTTGCAGTCCACCTTGTTGGCCACAAGGATCACGGGCTTGTGGCTCTTGCGCAGGATTTCGGCCACATGGTCGTCGAGGTCGGTGACGCCGTTCATGGCGTCGACCACGAAGAGTATCACGTCGGCCTGCTCGATGGCGAGCTCCACCTGCTTGTTGATCTCGCTCTCGAAGATGTCCTCGGAGTTGACCACCCAGCCGCCGGTGTCGACGATCGAGAACTCGCGTCCGCTCCAGTCCACCTTGCCGTACTGGCGGTCGCGCGTGGTGCCGGCGGTATCGTCGACGATGGCCGTGCGTGTCTGCGTGAGGCGGTTGAAGAGCGTGGATTTGCCCACGTTGGGGCGGCCTACTATGGCTACGAGCTGGCTCATATGCTTTGTTGCGTGTTGTATGCTTGATTAATAACCGACTGCAAAAGTACGCAATTTTCCGCTAAGCAGCAAATCCGCACCCCGCGGCGACGGCCTATTCTATGTAGCCGAAGGCCTTCAGCTTGTTCTCGCGGTTGCGCCAGTTGGGCTCCACCTTGACGAAGAGCTCGAGGTAGACGCTCTTGCCGAAGAATGCCTCGATGTCCTTGCGGGCTTCCGTGCCCACGCGCTTGAGCATCGAGCCACCTTTGCCTATGAGGATGCCCTTCTGGCTGTCGCGCTCCACATAGATGACGGCCATGATGTGGATGCTGTTCTCCTTTTCCTCGAATTTCTCCACGATCACTTCGGTGCTGTAGGGCACTTCCTTGTCGTAGTTGAGCAGGATTTTCTCGCGGATGATTTCTGTGACGAAGAATCGGGCGGGCTTGTCGGTGAGCGCGTCCTTGCCGAAGTAGGGCTCGCCCTGGGGCAGGAGTTCGACGATGCGGCTCATCAGGTTGTCGACGTTGAAGTGTTCGTTGGCCGACGTCGGGAATATCTCGGCCTTGGGCAGCAGCTCCTTCCAGCGGGCCACTATCTCGTCGAGCTCGTCGTTGCCCTTGACCAGGTCGATCTTGTTGATGACCAGCAGCACGGGCACAGTCTCGCTGGCCACCTTGGCCAGGAAGTCGGCGTTCTTGGAGGGGTCCTCCACCACGTCGGTGACGTAGAGCAGCACGTCGGCGTCGGTCAGGGCGCCCTCGCTGAAGTCGAGCATGCTCTCCTGCAGTCTGTATTTGGGCTTGAGCACGCCGGGGGTGTCGGAGAACACTATCTGGTATTCGGGCGTGTTGACGATGCCCATGATGCGGTGGCGCGTGGTCTGGGCCTTGCAGGTGATGATGCTGATGCGCTCGCCCACGAGGTCGTTCATCAGCGTGGATTTGCCCACGTTGGGGTTGCCTACGATGTTGACAAATCCGGATTTATGATTTTCTGTCATTTGCTTGGTTGAATTTTGGTTCTGCAAATATAACAAAAATAGAGCCCGTAATGACGCTTCGCCTGCAAAATTTATATCCGCGCCCCGGCTGCGCGCGTTTTTAACTACCCGCGTTTGCGCATTTCGCTTCAAAATGTTATCTTTGCATGATTTTTCGAATTCTATTCTTAAATATTTCAAAACACACAGTCTACAAATCTATGGGTATCAATACTTTACCCCTCCCCACAAGATTCACGCGCGCCCGCCTCGGAGGCCTGGCCGCCTGCGTGATGCTCGGTAGCCTGACGCAGGCCTGCGTCGACACCGATGTAGAGATTCCTTCCGAAGAGCTGTATGCTCGCGAATTTGTAAAGCAGTTCGGCGTACCCGATGCCGACCACACCTGGAGCATGGCGGTGGGCGTCGACGCCCGCATCGAGCTCGAGCAGAGCGTCGACGCAGGACGCCTCGAGATATACACCCACGTGCCTTCCATGCCCGAAAGCCGCCTGCTGGCCGACCTCCGCTTCGGCGGCAAGGTGGCCAAAGGTCGCCTTGATGTGCCCGCCGGCACCAAAAGCCTCTATGTGCGCGTGCTCGACAGCCACGAAATGATAGTCTACGACGGCCTGCTCAAGCTCGACAAGGACGGCAGGAAACTCCTGGGCGGCGACGCGTCGCCCGCTCGCGAGGGCTCGTCTTCGGCCACGCTCCCGACCCTGGAAGACCTCGAGCTCGATGTCTATCGCACTGACAACTCCACACTCGACCTATTACTACCGGAACCGCGACCGCTATGCCAACTTCGCCGAGGCTATCGCCGACTACAACTCGACAAACCCCGAGGCGTCCCTCACTGCCAACAAGTACGTAGCCACGGTGCCCGGACTTAAATACCTCTCGGGGCTCTACAACGTCAAGACCATCGAGTTCCTGTGGTCCGACCTCAAGCCCATATTCCACGAGTACGTAAACATCAACGGCGTCACGACCACGGGTGTGTTTGCCGAAGGCATAGACCACATCAGCCAGTACTACCACAACGCCGGCGAAGGCGAAAGACTCGACCCGGACGTCACCTTCCGGGTGCTCTCCGAGGGTCCCGTCACCATGTCGTGCATCTGGCGCGGCACACAGTTCGAGGACTATTTCGGCTACTACTATTATCCGGCCGACAAGGAGCTGACGCCCGAGGAGTTGTGGAATCTGCCCAAATTCGCCTTTCTCACGCCCGCCGACATCAAAGAAAAGTCGTCGCTGACCCAGTATGCCATCTACGACCCGCTGACAAAGTGGGACGTCGAGCTCGGACAGGCAGTCGTGGTAGAGGACCGCTGGCAAGACTGGAAGGACCTCCACGGCATGGACTCGGGCAACTGCGCCTATTGGAAGGACATGCGCAAGATTCGCGGCACCCGCTATTCGCTCGTCTACTATGGCGAGAACTACGACGGAGCCGGCTCCTACACTTTCCCCGAAGGTGTGAAGATAGGCTATTTCCTCGCCAAAAAGGGCAATCCGGCCATGATGTTCTTCTCCGACTGCGAGCTCAACTACTACCTCAATAACGATCTGTATCATGGCAACGGCACTCCGATGGACGGCCCGCTCGCGCGCCCCATGGCCGCCAAGTTCTCCTACGACCACCGCACCTTTGTGGGCTTCGGCGACCTGAGCGGCGACTGCGACCTCAACGACGTAGTGTTCATAGCCAGCAACGTATATCCCACGCCCGAGGACATCACCCCGCCCGTCATCGAGAAGAAGGTGCACTCCTGGACCCTCGCATGCGAGGACCTCGGCGCCACCGACGACTTCGACTTCAACGACGTGGTCATCGACATAGAGTATGCCGCAGGCTCGGGCGAGATAAGCTTGATCCCCCGCGCTGCGGGCGGCGTGCTCTCCTCCGACGTCTACTTCGACGGCAAGCGCCTCGACGAGATACACCTCTGGCTCGGCGCACAGCCCGGAGTCATGACCAACGTCTATGCCAACCCCGACATCGACCCGTCCACCGTGCGCCGCATCACCATCGACGGCCTCCCCGAGGACTGGACTCTCAGCCAGGAACAGGGCGGCTTCGCCGACCTCTTCAAGATATTTACCTATCAGGAAGGCCAGAAGAAGGAAGAGGGCAAATGGCTCGACTCGGCCACCAAGCTGCCGGGCGTGGGCTCCGTGCCTCAGATGCTCCTGCTGCGCGAAGGCTGGCAATGGCCCACGGAGCGCACCCACATCACCACGGCCTACACCCGCTTCACCGACTGGACGCGCGACCAGGCCATCTTCCAGTGGGACAGCCACCGCCAGCCCGGCCGCACCGTCAGCCACCGATAAACATCCCCTACCCCGCAATCATAGCCCCGGCCTGCCCCGCGCAAGCCGGGGCTTTTCTTTGTGTGTCGTTTAAGAAACAAGCGTACTTTTAAGAAACATAAGGACACAAGCGACAGAAGAAACATAAGTTATTTTCTTTGCGAGTCCTCAGCGCCTCGATGGCAGACCTCACGCAAAGGCTCAAAGGGCTCGCAAAGATATTTTAGGGCGAGGGAGGAAAGGAGCGGAGCTTTCCAAGCTCCGAACCGCGCGATAGGATTGCGGCAACGCCGCAACAACTTATATAGCCACATGCAAGGGCGTAGCCCGCAGCTTGTGGTAGGGGCTCCACCAACGATAGGGACGGCGTAGCCGTCCGACACTCACATGACGAACCTCACCCGCGGAGCACCGGAGGTGCTGGCAATTTACAACCCCTGGCGACTGAACCGCATGTGGCGGCGAAGGAGTCGGGGGATAGTGCACCCGACGACATCCGACGCGAGTCGCGGAGCGTGCGATGCGGCGGGCCACCTACGGCGTTAGCCCCGGCTTACACGCGATGACCCAACGGGCTAACGCCGAGTGTGCGCCACGCTTCGCCCTTCGCGGGCTCCCGTGGCGAGTGGGCCTACATCGTGTGCCCCCGGCTCGCGCGCCGCTATGCGGCTTCTTCGCCGGGGGTTGTAAACTGCCCGCACCTCCGGTGCTTCCGCTGATGTAATGTGGGCAGGCGCATGCGAAAGGAGCGGAGCTTTCCAAGCTCCGAAACGCACCCACGGAGCGCCGGAGGCGCGGGTTTATGCTTAGCCGCGGCTGAGCGTAGCGAGGCCGTGGTTATGGTCGCCGCCATACAATGGCGAGCCCTGGAAGGGTGAGCACACCCCTACTACCAACATGCTCACCCCTTCGGGGCTCGTGATGATGTTATCGTCGCTTACCACGGCCTCGCTTCGCTCAGCCGCGGCTAAGCATAACCCCGCTCCTCCGGGGCTTAGTGGACGATTCCCCCGCCCTGTCTCGTCTGCCTCACTTGTCCCGGGGATGGGACAGTCGGACGGCTACGCCGCCCTATCATTATATTGATGCCTACCACAAGCTGCGGGCTGCGCCCTTGCATGTGGCTATGTAAGGTCGCGCGGCTACGCCGCTTCTCCTCGCCTGATGCGGCTCGGCGGTTGGAAACCGCCGCTCCATTTATTTCTTTGCGAGCCCTTTGCGCCTTTGCGTGAGGCTTCTGTCGCTCGGAGCTTGGAAAGCTCCGCTCCTTTCCTCTCCCGGGCAGAAAGAACAAACGGCGCCTTCGCCCCGCGGTGGGGAGAAGGCGCCGTTGTGGGTCGTCGGGATGGGTCAGTCTCAGCAGTCGATGTCCCACACCAGGTACATGGCGCCCCAGGTGAAGCCTGCGCCGAAAGCGGTGAGCATCAGTTTCGAGCCCTTGTGGAGCTGGTGCTTGTACTCGTCGAGGCACAGGGGTATGCTGGCGGCCGAGGTGTTGCCGGTGTGCTGGATGTTCACGAGCACCTTGTCCATGGGGAAGCCGGCGCGGTCGGCCACGGCCTCGATGATGCGGAGGTTGGCCTGGTGGGGGATGAGGTAGTCGACATCGTCGACGGTGAGGCTGTTGCGCTTCATCACGTCGAGCGAGCTGGTGAGCATGTCGGTCACGGCGTGCTTGTAGACGTAGCGGCCGTCCTGAAGCACGTAGTGCTCGTCGGCGTCGACGGTAGCGTGGCTTGCGGGCTTGGCCGAGCCGCCTGCGGGCATGATGAGGTGCTCGAGGCCGTCGCCGTCGACGTGGAGCACGGCGTCGATCACGCCTACGCCTTTTTCCTCGGTGGGCTCAACGAGCACAGCTGCGGCGCCGTCGCCGAAGAGGGGGCAGGTGGAGCGGTCCTTGTAGTTGGTCATGGACGACATTTTTTCGGCGGCCACTACCACTACTTTCTTGTACATTCCGCTGCGTATGTAGGCTGTGGCGTCCTGAAGAGCCACGATGAAGCCTGCGCATGCTGCCTGCATGTCGTAGCCGTAGCCTGCGGTCAGGCCCACGCCGTGGGCTATGATGCTGGCGGTGGAGGGGAAGCGGTAGTCGGGGTTTGAGGTGGCGCAGATGACGAGCTCGACCTCTTCGGGTGCGGTGCCGGTCTCGGCCAGGAGGCTCTTGACGGCCTTGATGCCCATGTAGGACGAGCCTGTGCCTTCCTCGCGCAGGATGTGGCGGCGCTTGATGCCCACGCGGGTGGTGATCCACTCGTCGTTGGTGTCGACCATGCGCGAGAGCTCGTCGTTGGTGAGGAGCTCATCGGGCACGTAGGATGCTATGCCTGTGATTTTTGCGTTAAGCATTGTCGGGGTGTATGTGGTGTTCTTAAGTAGGATGAGGGCAGGCTGGCTGCAGATGAAAAAGCAGCCCTAAGTGCTCTCTGTACGGTTGCTCTTAGGGCGCGTAGGAATCGCTTCCGATGGCGTGGTGCTCTCTGTTCTGTTGGAGCGTGCCTGTCATCAGATAGCTTCGTCCTTGACGATAGCCTGCTTGCCGCGGTAGTAGCCGCATTCGCCGCAAACGGTGTGGTAGATGTGCCATGCGCCGCAGTTGGGGCAGATAGCGATGGTGGGGGCTACGGCCTTGTCGTGGGTGCGACGCTTGGCGGTACGGGTCTTGGATTGTTTGCGTTTAGGATGTGCCATTGTTGTATAATGTTTTTTTGTTTATTATTATCGGTTCGGGCTCTTGCTTGCGATGGCGAGTTCGCTTGCGTCAGTGGGCCCTGTGTGGGTGAGAAATCGCGTTGTCGTGTGTGTCTTTCGGCGGGTTGGCTGTCAGTCGGCGTCGTCGCTGCTGCCCAGGTTGCGCAGGGCGTCCCAGCGCGGGTCGGATGCGCGGCTGTCGGCGTCGTCGGCCTCTTCGAGTATCTCGGCCGCCTCTTCCGCGTCTTCGCCTCCGCCGGCGCGGTGCTTCTTCAGGATGGCCGACATCTGGCGGTTGCACTTGCCCATGGGGTGCACGTGCTTGATGGGTATGGCCAGCACCACGGTGTCGTAGATCATGTAGGCCACGTTCAGGAAGTTGTCGCTGTCGGGAATCTGCAAGGAGCGTGTCGCTGTCGTCGTTGTAGTCATCGCCGTATTTCACGGTGATGTCGTAGCGGGTGTCGATGGGCAGATGCAGATCGTCCAGACAGCGGTCGCACAGCAGCACCACTTCGCCCGTAATGGCAAAATGCTGCGCGTACACGTCGCCGTTATAGTCGACGGTGAGATGCACGTTGATGTCGGCGTCGCGCACGTCGGCATTCTCCATGTTGGAGAAAAACTGCTTGTCGAGATGATAGTCAAAGGTGTGTGTGCCTTTGGTCAGGCTCTTGAGAGGCAGCTTGAATGCGGTAAACTTTCCCATGACGGAGTATGTTGAAAAACTTTGCAAAGTTAGTACTTTGTGCTTAATTCTCCAAGCTTTCAGCCACTTTTTTGATTTTTTGATTTTTATGGCCGAATATCCCCCCCTAGAGACCGGGAGATTGATGTCAAATCAATGGTTACTAATAATGCTTTCTTCACATTCTTCATAATATATGCAAGATAATTGCCGCAATGTCAGTAGGGAAATTCCGCCTAAACTTTATTAAAGATAATAGTATCGGGCAGACCAGCCGTGTATATAATGTATAGCCGTAGCGGACATTATTATTACTTTTGATTAAAAAATATGCTTTCTATGAACCATTTAAGTTGTAACTTTAATTCCCTAATAATTATCAAAATAAGAGCGGTCAAAAATACTTAATACTGTATGTATATTCTCGATTATCTTCATTTTCGGATTTCCTATATATCATATTACCATGACTATCATATTTATATATCGTCTCGTGACATTCATCGGGCTCTTTTGATACATTCATGTCTTCCCATGGATAATAGGTAGTTGTTTTACTTTTTATTACGTGCCCTTGGGCATCTTTTGTATCTTCAGTAATTCTATAACCCAAACCTGTCTTTTGGTATTCTGGGAATATTTTTAAAGAACGTTCATTAATAACCCAAACGCAGGTTTCTTTTTTGCCATTTAAGGTGTGTTCATAAGTACTAGCTTCATTATTTAGATAATTAATCGATTTAATGAGCTGCCCTTTGCTGTTGAATTCTAATTTGAGAGCAATATAGGGACCGTCTTCATCAACCAAATAATCCTTCATAACTTCACCACCCGAGTAATCATATTGAAACTCGGTGAAGCTTTTCAATTCCCCATTATCTTCATTATAAGCCTCACTTCTTTTTACTTTTCCTTCGCTATTATACAAAATGGAGCATGTACAAGTTCCTAATCTCGAAAATTCTTGAGATTTAATTAATCCACCTAATTTATCATAAGTGTATTTATACGAGCATATAAGTCGGTCTCCAATCTTGTACCTATCATTATTGTTATCATAAACTTCTTTAGTAGTTTCAATAATTTCTATTACATTCTTGCAACTATCATAAGAGTATTTTTTTACAAACCAGCGTTTTTCATCCTTATATTCTTTTTCTAAGATTTTTCCGTACTCGTTATATCTATACCACGTATGTTCTGATACTTTCGAATTGTCATAGCATATTCTTTCTTTATAGAAACCATATTTATTATACCTTTCAATTTCAATAAGTTCACCATTAGAGTAAGTTTTCACCTCCTTTACTTTACCTTTAAAATGTCCTTCAAGGTCATTATCGCCGTCAGGTGTATATTTTGAAAATTCGCCCACACAAGAAGATATAGCTATCGCTACTGCAACGTAAACAAAACGGATCAATAGTAATTTAAATCTCATAGACTCAATAATATAAACTTATATTGTTCTTTTACATAAGCAACGCAAAAGATTGCTTTAATTCATTCTGCAAATTTACGAAAAATAGATATTAACATGGTTTTTAATTGAATAATTTATTCGAAATCTGCTCGAAAGCGGACCCGGAGGGGGCGTCACGGCTCCGTGGCCACGAGGCGGAAGGCGCCGTCGGCATAGCGGAAGTCGAGGAGACCTATGGCGGCCAGGCGGGCTATGTGCGCCGCCGCGCTGCGGCGGCTGATGCCCAGGGCGGGCGCCACATCGTCGGGCCGTATGCCTGCGGCGCCGCGGCTCTCCACCAGGGCCAGCAGCGCGCGGCCGGGGCTGTCGGCGCGCATCGTCAGGCAGTTGGCGCCGGAGGCCGCGCGACGCCAGGCCGCCACCATGAGCGGATGGGCGTGGATGTTCTCGTCGGCCACGCGGTAGTAGGCCTGCCAGCTGCCGTCGGCGTCGCGGGCCTGCACGGGGCGGGCGTCGGCCCGCGCTATCGACGCGCGGATGACCACAGCCCGCTCGTCGTAGCGGAATGCCGTGAACTCCACGTGCTGCGCCGGGCGGCAGTACATCTCGGCGGCCTGCTCCACCACATAGATGTCTTCCTCGTTGCGCACGCCGGCCACAGTGCCGTTGTCCTTCACGCCAATGAGCAGGCGGCCGCCGCTGCGGTTGGCAAAGGCGGATATGCTGCGCGCTATCTTGCAGGCATCGGTGATGCTGTATTTGAAGTCCTGGCGCTCGTGCTCGCCCTCGGCTATGAGGTCGAGGATGTAGCGGCGCCCGCGGACCACCGGTATGTCCTTCATCCGCTCAGAGCTTGCCCAGCAGGGCGCCTACGGCTTCGAAGGTGCAGGTGGGCGCGGTGTCCCAGAAGTTGGCGTACTGGGCCACGTTGTCGGCGGCTCCGGGCGTGTCGCTGATGACGCGGAGCACCACGCAGGGCACATCCTTGAGGTGGCACACCTGTGCCACGGCTGCCGATTCCATGTCCACGGCCACGGCGTCGGGGTAGAGGCCGCGTATGCGCTCCACGGTGGCGGCGTCGCTCACGAATATGTCGCCGCTGGCTATCAGGCCGCGTTTCAGCTCTATGCCGTGGAATGCATCGTCGGGCAGCGGGCATTCGAAGCGGGAGGGGCAGTCGGCTGCCTGGCCCCATTCGGTGTCGGGGCCGCACCACACATCGTGGTAGGCCACGGCCGTGGCGGCCACCACATCCATCACGCGTGCGCCGGCGCCTGTGCCGCCGGCCACTCCGGTGTTGATGATCAGCGACGGGTGGAAATTCTCGATAAGGGTGAGGGTGCCCACGGCGGCATTCACCTTGCCGATGCCGCACTGTGCCAGCACCACTTCATGGCGCCCGATGCGGCCGATGTAGAAATTGCGGTTGTTGACGGTCACGCGCGACTCGTCCTCGATATTGTGCAGGAGCAGTGCGAGCTCCTTGCTCATGGCTACGATAATTCCTATTTTCATAAGTCGGGGAGATATGTGGGGAGTGTGGAGGGAGTTATTTCCGTGTGCAAAGATACTAAATAAATTCCGTTCTTCGCGTCAATAGCCTATTTTAGTGACAGCCGCCACCTCGCGGGCGGCTATATTAAAGGGTTTGAGATACTGCAGGCGGCGCCCGTCGGCGGCGGTAAACAGCAGCGCGAACGCCGGATGGCCCCACAGCTCGGTGCCGTCGGCCAGCCGCATGTCGAGGGTAGCTATAAGCGCACGGTCTTCCCGCAGGCGCCCGGCGTCGGGGATGCTGAACAGCGCGTCGCCCAGGCGCATGGCCTCGCCGAGCACTTCGGGCTCTTCGCGGCCCGCACGTTCCAGCGCACGCGGCACAATGGCGGCACGCTGCGCGGGATAGCGCAAGTCGAGCACGGCGTAGGTGAACGGTTCTATCAGCGCCGACCTGACAGGCATGCCGAGCGTGGCCACGGGATAGGCTTCGGGCATCGTTATGTCGGCATACACCGTGCCGTCTTCTCCGGCAGCGGCCATGGCGCGCAGGGCGGAGTGATACTCGTCGGCCGCCCTCTTCACGTAGACCGCCGCATAGGCGCCCTGCGCCACCAGCAGCACTGCCACGACCGCAGCCACAACCGATGCCGCACGCCCACGGCGTCCGCGCCACAGCTGCTGCATCCACAGCACCCATGCGGCAGCCGCGCATGCCTGCGACCAGAAAGCCGTTCGGCCCGACTGCTTAACGGCGAAGCTCAGCACACAAGCGGCCACGGCAGTCAGCGCGAACACCACGAAGGCAGGCCGGCCCGCGGCCTCCAGGAGCGAGCGGCGCAGGCGCGGCCACAGCGCGGCGACGACGACGGCCGGCACCAGCGCCACCGCCAGGCAGTTGAAGGCCACGGTCTTGACGGGGGCCGTCAGGATAGACGGAGCTGCGGACTCCACGCCCGCGCGGCCGCTCAGGGCCGAGGCAAGCGCCCAGACAAGGCCGCCGCAGAAAAGCACCGACGCGCAGGTCCACACGCTCCACGGCGCACGCCCTCGGCGCCACAGCACGATGTAGGCGAGCAGAGCGGCGCCTGTCGGCACGGAGAATCCCTCGTGCCACGCGGCCACTACGACCGACAGCGGCAGCGCAACGGCCACGGCACAGGCCGAGCGCCCCCGCAGCAGCCTGAACACAAGGCCGAGCAGCAGCATCGTCAGCGCGCCGGCATAGATGTAGTTCAGGGCATAGTCGCCCGTCAGTATGTTGTTGCGCCAGGGCAGAAACAGAGTGTAGGCGCCCCACACGGCAACGGCCGACACAAAGAGGCGCCCGCGCCCGCATTCGGCGGCAGGCACCAGCGTCATGCAGGCCATGCAAAGGCCGGTAAGCAGCGCAAACACGGGCTTGCAGTCGAGCACCACCGTGGTCAGCGGCGCCATGATGTTGGCAAGGCGCCAGTTGTCGCTCTCGCGCATGAACGCGGCATAGCGCATGAGGGCCCCGACGTCGAAACTGTCGCTGCCGCCATTGAATCCGAGATAAAAGGCATCGAACGCCACATTGTCGAACATGAACGGAGTCAGCTGCGACAGCACGGCATAAAGCGCCCACACCGTCAGCAGCACCACTGCGAAGGCCCGGCGGTCTGCCCCGAATGCTTCTGTGCGTAGAGTGTTTTTCATGCCGTAAAGGTACGGATTTTTGTTCGGAATTCGTACTTTTGCAGCATGGATTACGACATCAATTCCCGCTTCGGCCGCATGGCCCTGCTGGCCGGCGACGACATGATGGGCCGCATGGCCGGTATGCGCGTGGCCCTCTTCGGCCTCGGAGGCGTGGGCTCGTGGTGCGCCGAGGCCCTCGTGCGCGCGAGTCTGGGCCACATCACCATCGTCGACAGCGACGACGTGGCCCTCAGCAACTGCAACCGCCAGCTGCCCGCCATGAGCTCCACTGTGGGCCTGGCCAAGACCGAGGTTATGCGCCGGCGCCTGCTCGACATCAACCCCGGCTGCGACGTCAACGCCGTGTGCGCCGCCTACACTCCCGAGAACGCCGCCGACTTCGACCTCGCGGCCTACGACGTGGTGGTCGACGCCATCGACTCGCTCCGCTGCAAGGCCCACCTGCTCGTGGCGGCCACCGAGGCGGGCGTCACGACGGTATCCAGCATGGGCGCCGCCCTCAAGGTCCACGCCGCCGACATCACCGTGGCCGAATTCTGGAAGGTGCAGGGATGCCCGCTCGCCCGAGCCCTGCGCACCACGTTCAGGCGCTCGGGCCGCAAGCCGGCGGCGCCCGTGATGTGCGTCTACAGTCCCGAGCGCCTCGCCAACCGCCTCGAGGCTCCCGCACCCGCCGATGCCGAAGGCCTCGACCGCTGGACAGCCGCCAAGGCCGCCATCAACGGCACCCTGAGCCACACCACGGCCATCTTCGGCATGCGCCTGGCGGGCATCATTCTCGAGAGCGTCTACGACGCCACGCGGTAGCGCTAAAAAATCCCCGCACTGCCCGGGGAGGGCGGCGCGGGGAGAGGTGTGGGTCTATAGCGTTGCAAAAACGTCGGTGGGGGCGGCACTACTTGGCGTCGGTGGGGCGCAGCTCATAGGCTGCGATGGCGATGGTGAAGCCCCAGTAGATGAATGCGATGCTCACGAGGAAGCTCACCATGAACATGTTGCTCACCCAACCGGCTTCCATGAAGAAGAAACCGATGAGGCAGAGAAGCACGCCGTTGACTATGTTGAGCCAGCGGTAGCGCCCGCGGCCGCGGTAGCTGCAGGAGTCGGCGAGCGCCTCCACACCCCAGAAGAGGAAGAGGAACGCCAGGAAGTAGGGGAAGACCATTTCGGCAAGGAAGACATTGCGCACCAGCACGAAGCCGATGAAGATGTCGACCACACCGCCGGCGAGCCACCAGCCCCAGCCGCGCGAGGCGCGGCCGCTGGCCGAGACGCACAGCTGGACGGTGCCGGCAAGGATAAGCAGCCAGCCGAAAATCTGAGAGGCTACGGCATAACCCATTTCAGGCCAGAACCAGTAGGCAAAGCCACCCAGCACCAGCAGGATGCCGACGAGAAGAATCACCCACCATGCGCGGGTAGTTCCGAAGTTTGTTGCATTCAAGGCTTTCATAACAGTAGGAGTTGAATTTGTGTTAGACTTTTGTGATTGTCGATGTGATGAGCGGCGCCCTTTTTCGGCGTCGTGTACATTATGAACAAGCGGCGCTGCGGTTTTGTTGCAGTATGATACATTTTTTACTTGCAGCGAGTGTGCCGCATTTTTCGTAACTTTGCAGCGCAAGACAGTGACTTATGATATATCCCGCAAGTTTTGAGAAAAAAGTGGGCTTCGACGCCGTGCGCGAGGCCGTAGCCGCCCTGTGCGTCAGCGCCATGGGGCGCGAGGAAGCCGACGCCATGGCCTTTTCCGACGATTTCGCCGTCGTCAGCCGCCGTCTGGCCGAGGTGGCCGAGATGCTCGCCGTCACGGGCGAGGACAGCGAGTTTCAGCTCGGACCCGTCCACGACATGCGCGCCGCCGTGCGCGGCATCCGCGTGCAGGGCGCCTACATGCCCGCCGCCGAGCTCATGCAGCTGCGCGCCGTGCTCGACACAGCCACCGACCTCCACTCCTTTTTCTCGCGACGACGCGACGACGAAGGCCACAGCGACATGCCCGCCCTCGACGCCGTGGCCATAACCATCGTGCCCATGCCCGACACCGCACGCGCCATCGACGCCCTGCTCGACCGCTGGGGCAACGTGCGCGACAACGCCTCGCCCGAGCTCGCCGACATACGCCGCTCGCTCGGCTCGATGAACGGTGTCATAGCCGGAGCCATGCGCCGCGTGATGGCCCGCGCCGTGCAGGAAGGCCTCGTGGAGCCCGACGCCACGCCGGCCGTGCGCGACGGGCGCCTTGTGGTGCCGGTGGCTCCGGCCAACAAACGCCGGATCGCCGGCATCGTGCACGATGAATCGGCATCCGGCAAAACCGTGTTCATCGAGCCTGCCGAAATAGTGGAAGCCAACAACCGCCTGCGCGAACTGCAGATGCGGGAACGGCGCGAAGTCACACGACTGCTCATAGCCATGGCCGACAGCCTGAGGCCCGAATGCCCGCAGATGCTCGACACGCTCGATCTCCTCGGCCAGCTCGATTTCATCCACGCCAAAGCCGCCTACGCGCGCGCCACCGAGGCCACGCTCCCCACCCTCGACCCCGGGCCCGCCATGGACTGGACCCACGCCTGCCACCCCGTGCTCCGCGCCTCGCTGCAGCGCCAGGGCAAGAGCATCGTGCCCCTCGACATACGCCTCGAGGCCCCCGACGCGCGCATTCTCGTCATCTCCGGCCCCAATGCCGGCGGCAAATCAGTGACGCTCAAGACCGTAGGCATCATACAGTACATGGCCCAGTGCGGCCTGCTGCCGCCGCTCTATGAAAACTCCCGCATAGGCATATTCCGACAGCATCTTCATCGACATAGGCGACGACCAGAGCATCGAGGACGACCTCAGCACCTACTCCTCCCACCTGCGCAACATGAAGTACTTCCTCTCCCATGGCGACGAGCGCACGCTGCTGCTCATCGACGAGTTCGGCTCGGGCACCGAGCCGCAGATAGGCGGCGCCATAGCCCAGGCCATACTCGCGCGCTTCAACAGCGCCACATGTGGGGCGTCGTCACCACCCACTTCCAGAACCTCAAGCACTTCGCCGAGGACACGCCCGGGCTCGTCAACGGCTCCATGCTCTACGACCGCCAGCTCATGCAGCCGCAGTTCCGCCTGCTCATAGGCCACCCCGGCAGCTCCTTCGCCATCGAGATAGCCCGCAAGACCGGCCTGCCCGAAGAGATAATAGCCGACGCCGAGGAGATCGTCGGCAGCGACTACGTCAACCTCGACAAATATCTGCTCGACATCACCCGCGACAAACGCTACTGGGAGAACAAGCGCACCGACATACGCCGCAAGGAGAAACGCCTCGAGGAGACGCTCGCGAGATACGAGGCTGATGCCGACAACCTGCGCGCGCAGCGACGGGAAATAATAGCCGACGCACGCGCCGAGGCCAGAAGATACTCGAAGGCAGCAACGCGGCCATCGAGCGCACCATCCACGACATACGCCGCGCACAGGCCGACCGCGAGGCCACTCTCGAAGCGCGGCGCAGGCTCGACCGGCGCAAGGAGTCGATGAGCGCCGAGGCCACGGCCGCCGAGACCGACCACCCCCTCACGGCGCGCGCTCCCCGACGCGAAAAGCGCAAGGACCGCCCCGAAGCCGCCCCCGCACCCAAGCAGCGCGCCATAGCCCCGGGCGACAACGTCCTGCTCGACGGCGCAGGCCAGCCCGGCACCGTGGAGAGCGTGCGCGGCAACAGTGCCACCGTCATCTTCGGACAGCTGCGCACCACCGTGCGCCTCGACCGCCTCACCCCGACCCTGCGCAAGGCCCCCACGGGCGCCAAGGCCGCATCCTTCGTCAGCGCGGCCACCACCAACGACATCCGCGAGCGCCAGCTGCACTTCAGCCCCGAAATCGACGTGCGCGGCATGCGTGCCGACGAGGCCGTGCAGGCCGTGACATACTTCATCGACGATGCCCTGCAGTTCAACGCCGGGCGCGTGCGCATACTCCACGGCACCGGCACCGGCGCCCTGCGCCAGTACATACGCCAGTATCTCGCCACTGTCCACGGCGTGCGCGCCTTCCGCGACGAGGACGTGCGCCTCGGAGGCGCAGGCATCACGGTAGTAGAGATGTAGGACAGCTCAGGTGCCGGCTGGGCACATGTTATGCTCCACCTGATTGTTGACGAGTTCGTAATATAGGCCATGAGTGGCGAGCAGATGATCGTGTGTTCCCTGTTCAGCCACACCGCCTTCGTTCATCACAATTATATTATCGGCATTTCGGACGGTAGAGAGCCTGTGGGCCACTACCACTACCGTACGGTTTCGAAATGACTCCATGATATTGTTGATAATTCGACTTTCGGTCACTGCATCAAGCGATGAGGTGGCTTCATCAAGAACGACAATTTCAGGATTGCGGTAAATAGCTCTGGCGATGAGAATTCGCTGTTTTTGACCACCGCTGATTTCCATTCCGGTTTTGCCAACAGGAGTTTTATATCCCATAGGGAGATTCTCAATAAAATCATCTATGCATGCTGTGCGTGCGGCTTTTTGTGCACGGTTTTCATCGGGATGATCGTCTGAAAGAGCAATATTGGTAAGAATATCTCCGGAAAACAGACTTCCTGTCTGCATCACTACCGCTATTTTAGACAGCCAGGCATATTCATCAATTTCGTTAAGGCACAGTCCACCCACGTGTATGCGTCCCGACGCAGGGGTGAAGAAGCCAAGCATCAGTTTCAGAAGCGTTGATTTTCCACATCCGCTTGCTCCCACTATCGCTGTAGTTTTACCATAGGGGATTGTAATGGAAAGATTGTTAAGGACCATAGGCGAGCCAGCACCGGGATATCTAAAGCAGACCGAGTCAAAGTGCAATGCATCAGCCTCAGGAAGCGGATTAATGCCTGGGAGTGTTGCGTCCGCTTCCATCACTTCCTCCACACGCTCGTAGGACATACGTACATCCTGAAACGAGTTGATGGAATCGATGAGATTGGAAAACGGCACAGCAAGCCGTCCTACGATGTAGCTTACGGTCATCATCAGTCCAATCGTCATTTCTCCGTGTACAACCATTGTGGCGCATGTCCCCGTAATAGCGATATCTCGCAGACGATTGAAAAACACATATCCGCCGTTCTGCCGCATTTTCAGTCTTGTGGTTTTCAGCGACAGGGTATTTATTCTGTTTTGCACTGCGTCCCATGCTGCCACACGCTGGCGCTGAGCGCAATTCGCCTTTATCTCGTCTATGCCGTTTACAAGCTCGTACAGGTTATTGCGGTTTTCGGCAAGAGAGGAGAAGCATGCGTAGTCCAGCTCTCGGCGACGGCGCATGAATAGTGTGGACCACAAGATTCCTGAAGCTGTGAATACAAGGAAAACGACAAATACCATGCGACTGAAATATATCAGTATCGCGGAAAACAACAATATGTAAATGGCGGTAAAAAGTATCGTATCGGGCAATGAAACGAGAAACGAACGTATGCGGTTATGGTCATCGACTTTCTGAATCAGATCTGAGCTTATTTTTTTTGCAAAAAAACTCATAGGCAGGATAATGATTTTGTTCAGGTAATCCTTTATCATCCTGATGCTCATCAGCAGGCCGACACGTGTAAGCAGATAGTCAACCACAGTATTGGCCACATAGTTACCCAAGAATATAAACAGTTGTGACCCTACCAGCAGCCATATGAGTTGAATGTCATTATTGCGAATGCCCTCGTCCACGGTGCGCTGGAAAAAGAACGGTAAGGCCACATCGGCTGCCATGGCGAAAAGCATCAGCAGACATACCGCAACAAATGATTTTCTATGCTGTCCTATTGCTGCAACAGCGAGCATGTGCAGTCTGTGCTTTGATGCCGGGATGTCAGCTTGTTGTTCAAGGAATCCGTCGACAGGCTCGGCGAGTATCGCTATGCCACGGTCTTTGTTGTTTATAAAGCTCTTTTCAAACTGCTCACGCTCTATCCTCATCTTGCCCTCTGCAGGGTCTACGATGTAAAAGTAACGGCCATTAGCGTCCGTTTTGTACAGGACGATGAAATGACGCCTGTTCCAATACAATATGGACGGCAGCGGCATTTCGGCAATGTGCTCCATGCCGACCCGCACCGCTGTAGCTTCCATATGCAGCCCACGCAGAGCGCCCACGATGTCGCGCACGGAAGCGCCGAGGCGGTTTGTCTCGACATGTCCTCTAAGGAAGCTCATCGGCAGGCGCAGCCCGTAGTAGCGGCACACAATGCGTATGCAGGCGAGACCGCAGTCGGAGTGTTCTACCTGCTGGTAGGAATATATGTGTCGCCTCCGCCGCATTGCGCTACTTTGTTTTCAGTCTGCCCTTCACCACATTTGAGCTGCGGGTGTCGGCATAGCGCGTGCGGAAGTTGCCGAACGCATAGGACACGCTGAGCTCTACGGAGCGTTGCGAGTAGCTTGTGCGTCTGTCGTAGCTGTAGGCCGGGGTGCGGAAATGTCCCGTATTGTTGTGGGTGTTCAGTAAGTTGCCGGCGGTAAGGCTTATGTCCATGCCGCAGCGGAAACTCTTGCGCAAGCCCAGGCTGAGGTAGTTGTGCCAGCCGAACTTGTAGCCGAAAAACTCATTGGGCGAGTTCATGTCGAATGAAGCTACGGCTCGCAGCATATGCTTCTGCGACAGCACAGCCGACATGTCTATGCGCAGGCTATAGTTCACGTTCGACCGCACCATCCAGCCGCCGCCGATGTCGCCGGTGTTCCTGTTGTAGTTAATCTGTCCCTGAAGTTTCACCCGCAGCCAATCTCTGAACGAGCGGTTGTAGGTCAGCGAGGCCTGGCTGAAGAGGCGGGTGCCCGAGTTCAGAAAGCTAGACACCGTCATCCCATCCTTGCCGTAGGTGTATTCCCTGATGGCATCGGCGGGAGTATAGTCGGCACTCAGCACCAGCGTGAAGTCCTTCAGAAAGCCGTAGTAGAGTCTTGCGCTCCAGCTCTTGTCGGACAGGAGCAACGGATTGCCCTTGCGGCATGTGGTCTCCGACGTGTAGTAGACGTAGGGGTTGAGCCAGTTGAAGTAGGGGCGGCTTATGTCTCTTGACACATCGAGCGATATGCTTTGGTCGCCTCGCGGAATATTCAAGCTCACACTCAGCGAGGGGAACACGTCGGTGTAGGAGCGCGAGAAATTGAGAGAGGCGTCGGCGCTCCGGCCCGTCGTGCGCGTGTGCTCCACGCGCAGCCCCAGCACGACCGACAGGTTGTCGGCCAGCTTGCCGTTCCATTGGGCGAACGCGGCATGCACCTGTTCGTTGTAGCGGAAATTGTCAGTCTGTCCGTACAGGTTCTCATGATTGTCTATGCGGCCCAGGGAGTAATCGTAGCCGACGCGCACGGAGTGTCGGCGGCCTATGGCATGGCGGTAGGACGGGCGTATGTTGAAGCCGTCCATGTCGGTACGCGTGTTCTGGAGGCGCAGTTCGTCGTCATTAATATAGTCGGTGTTGACGCGCGTCTTCATGGTCGACCAGTCGGCACTCACGTCAAGATAGCTGCCAAGAGTATCGGTCTGCAGAGTATAGAAAGAAGTCACGCCTATGGTGGGCGATGTCCAGGGAGTGCGGCTGTTGATGCCCATGCCGCTTTCAGCCGGGTCGGCATCCGGCCCGGTGGATAGCGAGCGCACCGTCGACCCGTCGTCGGCCTCGTTGCCCGAAATATTCAGCCCCACGCCTATGGTGCTGTTGTCGTTGGGTCTGAACTCGCCGTTGAGGCCACCCATAATGCTGTTGGAGATGTTTTTGAAGCGGTCGATGTTATCTACCGTCAGAGCCGGGTCTGTGTATTCATAGACGGTGCGTGTCTTGTTGCGGCTTTCGTAGTGGCTGTAAAGGGCGTATGCCGTGGCCGAAAAATGGCCTTTGGCATAGCCAGCCACGGCTGTCGTGTACGACGACAGACTGTTCTCGGCCCACGAGGCGTCCTCCACCAGACTGAATACGGTTCCCTCGTCGGGATTGCGCAGAATCACGTTCACTATACCTCCCGTCATCGACGCCTTGTAGCTGCTGCCGGGATTGGTGATGATCTCTATGCTTCTGATATTTTCGGAGGGAATCGCCGCAAGATAGTTCTTCAGAGCTTGCGGAGCCATTTTCGGGGGCCGGCCGTTGATGTAGATTACCGACGTACCCACGCCGGTGATTTTCACGCTGCCCTCGCTGCCGAGATACACCAGCGGCGTAAGTTCCAGCGCTTCCTTCGCATTGGTGACATGGTTGCCCAGCGAGGAGGGGTCGAAGATGAATTTGCCGGCCTTGCGTGTCAGCGCGCTGCCCGTGACGGTCAGCTCCTTCAGTTCCGTGCCGGTCGGCGTCATGAACAGCGAGTCGGGTGCGGTGGCCGCTATCATGCTCAGGGGCGTCATGCCGGGATGGCTAAGCGCCAGGATGCGATGCTCCAGGCTGTCGGACAGGAGCGACGCGCGCCCTGCATCATCGGTCAGGGCCACATCCCGCAGAGTGGAATCGGCAGCGTTGAGCAGGCTGACGGCCACACCTTCCAGCGGCCTGCGGTCGGTGCTGCTGTACACACCAAAAGCGCGTAGCGCCGATTTCTGCGCAAAGGGGGCATGCGCGAGGCCGCAAATAGCAATAATCAACAGTATAACCCTTTTCATAAGCATGAAGCGTTTAATTTGTGGCAAAGGTAACAATTAATCTAGAGGAGAAAAGTCGTGAATACAGCTTTATGTCTTATCGTGCTGTTATTTTTTTAGTTATGTAGTCATTGCCTACTGAATACCTTACGATTAACAGGCGGCTGCCGGTGGTTTTTACCGGAATTTCAGTATAGCCGTCGATTTCGCCGGCAAACAGACAGATTCCGTCAGTAGTGAATACCGACAATTGTATGCTTTCAGCCGTATCGACAATCAGATTGCCGCCTGCCGAAATGATTCTTACGGGATTGCTCTTGGGTTCGTCTATTGATGCATTGCCGAATAGTGTGTCACGGTCCTCCTGACTCAGGAAATCGGTGGTGCAGTAGATTTTTCCGTAGGTCCTTGTATCATCTTCAAACACTGCAATCGCCCTAAAAAAACATCCCCAACCGAGTTTCTCACGGACAATGCTAATCTCAGAGGTCGCTTCATCCACATCATACGAAGCCATTGCAGTTGCCCGATTGATCTTATCATATAACCCTGTATCTGTCAGATAATGCCGTGTCCTCTGAAATATTATCCTGTCTGCTCCTTCCGGAGGTATTACTTTCAGGCTTAGTGTGCCGGGGCAGTTGTATTTGCTGATGAGTTCGTATTCATAGCTTATATCATATACTTCCGGCTTCCCGTATTGCCCGCCGGCCTGTGCATGGACTACATGCGCAAGCATCAGAGACAGCATAAGTACGATTGTTCTCATATAGTCTTATCGTGCTGTTATTTTTTTAGTTATGTAGTCATTGCCCACTGAATATCTTACGATTAACAGGCGGCTGCTGGTGGCTTTTATCGGAATTTCAGTATAGCCGTCGATTTCGCCGGCAAACAGACAGGTTCCGTCAGTAGTGTATGCCGACAATTGTATGCTTTCAGCTGTATCGACAATCAGATTACCACCTGCCGAAATGATTTTTACGGGATTGCTTTGCGTCTCGTCTATTGAAGCATTGCCGCATAATGTGTCACGGTCCTCTTGACTCAGGAAGTCGGTGGTACAGTAGATGTCTCCAAATACCCAAGTGTTATTCTCATAATAGACGGCAGCGACTTGGAAGAAACAGCCCCAACCTACATTATCTTGTGTAATGACAATCTCAGGATTATCTTCATCAACGTCATATGCTTGTTTTGCTGTTACCCTATTGATTTTGTTATATAATTCTGTATCTGTAAGATAGTTCCTTGTTCTTTGAAATATTATTCTGATTGCGCCTTGAGGAGGCAGAACTTTAAGGTTAAGAGTACCCGGGCATTTATATTTGCTGATAAGTTCATATTCATAGCTTATATCATATACTTCCGGCTTTCCGTATTGCCCGCCGGCCTGTGCAAGGGCAACGTGCGCAAGCATCAGAGACAGCATAAGTACGATTGTTCTCATATTGTCTTATCGTGCTGTTATTTTTTTAGTTATGTAGTCATTGCCCACTGAATATCTTACGATTAACAGGCGGCTGCCGGAGGCTTTTACCGGAATTTCAGTATAGCCGTCGATTTCGCCGGCAAACAGACAGATTCCGTCAGTAGTGAATACCGACAATTGTATGCTTTCAGCCGTATCGACAATCAGATTGCCGCCTACCGAAATGATTCTTACGGGATTGCTTTCGGTCTCGTCTATTGAAGTATTGCCGAATAGTGTGTCACGGTCCTCCTGACTCAGGAAATCGGTGGTGCAGTAGATGTCTCCAAATATCCACGTATTATCGTTGTCATAGACGGCAGCGACTTGAAAAAAACAACCCCAGCCGACCACATCCTCTCTAACGATGTGAATCTCAGAATTATTTTCATCTACATCAAAACAGGATTTTGCAGTGGCCTTATTAATCTTGTCATATAGAGCTGAATCCGTCAGGAAACTCCTTGTTCTTTGGAGTATTATTCTGTCTGCTCCTTCCGGAGGTATTACTTTCAGGCTTAGAGTACCGGGACAGTCGTATTTGCTGATGAGTTCGTATTCATAGCTTATATCATATACTTCAGGTTTCCCGTATTGACCGCCGGCCTGTGCATGGACAACATGCGCAAGCATCAGAGACAGCATAAGTACGATTGTTCTCATTTTATTATCTTTTTAACGGAGATGGTTATTATCTCGTTGGCAGTCCCGGATAAGTCAAAGCATAGGGCGGCAAACTGATAATTCTTTTCATAGCGTTGACACTTTTGCCACAAATTTACAAGGCTAACTCGTAACAACCAATTTTTTCGCAAAAAAACATTTGGCATGTTACATTTGCACATTGCTGATAATCAGCATGTTACAGACATGCCAAATTTTAAAAATATGGCAGACGCTTAATCGACTGACTTTCAAGGGCATTTAAAATGGCCTTGCCAAATTTTTATCCTAATAATTTCAGATATAACACAAAGGAAAGGGGGAAGTAGTAGAGGGAGCCTGTCAGAGCAGTCCGTATGAATACAGCACAGTAGCTACTACAACTATCACGCCGACGAGCAGCAGCGCAAGAATCCAGCCGACCATGGAGATTGTACGGGGTATCCGTTCAAGCATCCGGGCCATTTTGGGTGAATGGAGTTCTTCTTCAGTTTCCAAGTTCAAGTTGATTTTTGACAAGGCGATAGTATTCGCCCCGCAGTTCTATTAATTGCTTGTGTGTACCGGTTTCCACCACCCGGCCGGCCTCCATTACCACTATGTTGTCGGCATCGCGGACGGTTGACAGTCTGTGGGCAACCACCACTACCGTACGCCCCCTATAGAAACCGGCCAGATTCTCTACTATTTTGCGTTCATTATTGGCATCCAGAGAGTTGGTAGCCTCGTCAAGAAATATAAAGTCCGGATTGCGATAGACAGCCCTGGCAATCAGTATCCGTTGCTGCTGTCCCTGACTGATGCCGTTGCCGTCAGCGCCTATCATTGTCTCATACTGAAGCGGAAGCTCCATTATATAATCATGGATACACGCTATACGGGCTGCACGATGAAGCCGGTCCGTATCAATCTCCTCATCGCCTATTGCTATATTTCGTCCGATAGATTCGGAGAAAATCACCCCATCTTGCATGACAACACCGCACTGACGCCTCCACCACTTAAGGTTAAGTTTCAGCAGGTCGGTTTTTCCAATTCTGATTGTTCCGCACGTTGGCTCGTAGTAGCCCAGCATCAGCTTAATCAAAGTGGATTTACCACTGCCGGAGGCTCCTACGATAGCCGTCACGCCACCTTGAGGAATCTTGATATCGACGTTGGAAAGCGCCCACTTCAACTCGTGTGGGTCATATTTAAAACTCAGATGGGCGATCTCCACTTCTTTCTTTCCGTCAAATCCGGTGAGGTTTTCTCTCTTACCCGACTCTTCGTCACGGTTGATATGAATCTCATTTATTCGTTCAAGAGAGATTTTGACATCTTGCATCGAGTATATAAACCCCATAAGCTGATTGACCGGCGAATTCAGCTGGCCGATGATATACTGTACCGCCAGCATAGAGCCCAGCGTAAGGCTGCCGTTAATTACCGCCGTGGCCGCCAATACGGTAATGAAGATATTTTTTATCTCATTGATAAACACCGAGCCTGCCTCCTCAGTCTGAACCAGCTTCTGCATCTTCATCTGCACGGCATACAGTTCGGCTTGTGCATCCTCCCACTCCCATCGACGCCTTCGCTCACAGCCCTGCAGCTTTATTTCCTGCATCGAAGTCAGAAACTGAAGCGTCTTGTTCTGGCTGGCCGACAAACATGAGAATAACTCATAATCCAGAACCTTTCGACGGCGAAGAAAAAGCACTATCCACAACGAATACACAAAGCTTCCAGCCATGAACACCCAAAAGATAAGGCTATTGTAAACGGCCAGTACGACACCGAACACCATCATATTCAGCACCGAGAACAGCACACTTAGCATCTGCGATGTCAAAAAAGACTGTATGCGATTGTGGTCTGCGATACGCTGCATCAAATCGCCCGTGAGCTTGCGATCGAAATAGGACATCGGCAGACGCAGAAGCTTTATAAAAAAGTCTCCGACAAGCGACAGATTGATACGCATAGAGATATGAAGCAACAGCCAGCGGCGTATGAAGTCCGTAGCCGTTGCGCCCGTCACAATCATCAGCTCGCCAAGCAGTATCATCCAGATGAACCCGATGTCTCCGTCCTTGATGCCGATATCGACTATAGCCTGAGTCAGGAAAGGCAATATGAGCTGCAGCAGCGAACCCAGCAGCAACCCGACGAATATCTGCACGAAATGCAGTCGGTAACGGCCCACATAGCCCATCACATACCTCAATGAGCGTTTCTGCCGCTTCTCCTTATCCGTATTTCGCCTAAAACCTTCGGACGGATGAAACATTGTGGCGATCCCCGCACCGGAAGCTTTGTCACTCCATTTGCTGCAGAAATCCTCATAACTATAACAGACACGCCCTTTGCCTGGGTCCGCTACATAAAACTTCCGATTCCGGGCCTTCCCCCTGACGCCATAGAGCACAACAAAGTGATTATGGTTCCAATGAAGCATGCACGGCAACGGCATCTCGGCGAGGCGCTCTGGAGTGAGCTTAGCACTCACGGTCTCAAGCCCCAAAGTTTTGGCTGTTTCCGACACCGCAAGGAGCGACACCCCCTCCCTGCTTGCCGGACACAGACGCTCTATATCGTCAATGTCTATGTTGCTGCCATAATGACGACATATCATCGCAAGGCATGCTATGCCGCATTGCATGACATCCTTCTGCCGCACAAGTTTGCATTTCATCAGCTCCTGTTATTTCAGTATCTGCGACCCGGCTGCGGCGGGAGTGTTCGTGTCTATGTGCCTGTTCACTTTCTTGCGGCCGTAGGAGAAAGAATAGGACGCCGAGAACATGAAGCGGCAGTGATACTCAGGCGAATACGTCGTAGTCGTGCTGTTGTAGTTGGCCTGGTAGCGATAAACGACAGCGCCTTTGTACGACTTGCTGAAGATGTTGAAGGCATAGGCCTGCAGGTGCAGGTTGCCGTTGCCCCAGGCGGCGCTGAGATAGTAGAACTGCGGCAAGCGCGTAACCCTCGTAGGCAGATAGATGCGGTTCGACGTCTGATAGAGAGCCGAGAACGTAAAGTCGGAGATGCTGTAGGAGGCGTCGCCGTTGAATATCAGATGGTGTCCCGACGTGGTCAGCGGGCCTGTGAGATGGTCGTAGGTGCCGATTCCCGACAGGCTTATCTTCAGATTGTTGTCGAGAAGCTTCGACGACAGGCTTACTCCGTAGCGCAGCTCGCGGAAATGGCCGCCGTTGACAGGCGTGCGCACCATCATGTTCCTGCCGTCGACCTCCAGGGGTACGTACTCCATGCTCAGGGCTTTGCTTCTGTTGTGGAAGATGGCATAGGTCGTTGCTGTAAAGGCCGACGACGGCATGAAGGTATAGACGGCCTGTGCGTTGAGCCAGGTGGCCATCTTGATGTCGGGGTTGCCCTTTATGGCGTCAATCTGGTTTTTCAGCTGCACCGACTCCGTTCGGTCGCGCTGAGGAACGTTTTCCTGGAAGCAATAGCTCGAGAACTGCAGACGGTGCTTGGGCGAGAAAAGATAGCTGGCGCTCACAAAGTATTTGGGCTGACACTCGGTCCTGCCCCGGCCGTTGATTTCAAGATGGTCGACAGCAAGCGTCACGGACGGCGTCAGCACAAAGCGGTCGAACACCAGCTGCGTCTGCAGCCATGCTGCCGCATAGTATCTGCGGCCCTTCTCATAGAACGGTGCAGGGCTATGATAGTCGATATCGTTGCTGTTCAGTTCCGTCGCCAGGCGGCCCGACAGAGTGTGCCGGCCCAGGCGCTTGCGCGCGGTGGCGCTGAGCTGTGCGGCCCAGGCCTTTTCCTCGATGCGGTTGTTGATATCGCCCGCGCCCGATTCGTAGAAGTAGTCGTTGTCGTTTTTTGAATACGACAGTCCGGGCTCTACGGCCAGACGCCAGTCGCGGGGCAGCACGAACTGATAATCGCCCTTCCATGCGAAAGATGAACCCGACGCGTTGCTGACGCTTTTGTCTCGGCCGGAAATGTAGGCCGGGCTGCTGAACGTCTGGCTTGCTGTGCTGTAGTTGTCGGGGGTGCGGTCGAAGTACACGCTGGCCGTATTGGAGAACGACGATTTCGACGTCTCGTAAATCGCCCTGAAAAAGGCGGTGGTGTTGTGGCTCTTCGAGAGCTGGTCTTGCACGTCGGTCTTCGAATCCACCGTTTCGTCATCGAACGTGTAGATCGTGTGCCGGTTTTCACGGCAATGCCTGTTGTTTGTGTAATTGAACGACACGCCCACGTCGTAGACCATCTTCTTGTAGGCAAACTTGGAGTAAGCGCCGTAGTTTCCCGTATTATAGAGAGTCGACTGCGAGGCCGTCGCCTTGGTATAGCCGCCGAATTCATAGCGCACCATGTTGAAATTGACCACATGCTGAGCTCCGCCGAAGCGGGGGTCGGACGGAAAATCAAGCACCTCCACCGACTTTACGTCCTCGGCCCTGATGTTGGCTATATCCGTGCGCGAGGCGGGACGGTAGTCGATGAACGTCGACACGGCATCGCCCGCCACCGTGCTGACAGAGCCTGTAAGCTCCGACACATTGAGCGTCGAGATGCCAATATTCTTCAGGAGCATCACGCCGCCGTCCGACTTACGTTTATCCCGCGACGTCGGTATGTAGGTTTCCTTTTCGTTCGTCATGGAGCGGTCGGAGGCCGTGACCACCAGCTCGGCGAGCTCCTTGCTGTCCTTGAGGTAAAAAGACGGGATGTAGAACGTCATGGAGTCGCGCGGCTGCTTCAGCAGATCGCCCCTGAACTCGCCGTCCAGCGTATATATCAGCGCCGTGCCCGTATTCGGCACATTGCGGAATACGAAGCATGTGTCCGCTTCGTTCACCTCCGCCTCGATTTTCGGCGAAAACGTGAGCTCGTCCACCACGCTCGGCACTATCTTCAAGGTCTTCGCCCCCGTTTCGTCAACGCGGAAAACAACGGTGAGGTCGAAAGCCGAAGCCGACACAGCGGCTGCAGCTACAGCTGCGACGATTGTCAGTATCTTCTTCATAGGCAAATGCGGGCCAGTGGGTTTGTCGATTTTATCTCAATAGTATTAACTCGCCGCCAAATTATACAAATTGTTCCTTTTTGCAAAGAAAAACACAAAAATATCACACAAAAGTGCCGGAAAGTAGCGCTTTGATTAATCTGGCCTTATCTTTATATGGACTGCAGATGTTAAAACGGCAGTCTTCGAACATGTTGCGATATCTATGGTAAGAACAGCCCCCATTGCAAATTGGGAAAGCATGGCAATTCTTACATTCAGAATTAAAAGGTATTGCCTGTACAGCATATTTAATATACCTCGAAGAGTTTATTTGTTCCGAGTTCTTGATATTGCCAATAACTGCACTGGTATTTCCGACATCGTTCCAGCATTACAAGAAGTGAAATTATGAACTGTTTCATTGCTCTTTTGGTTTTTCTGTGTCGCAAATATATGGAGGTTTCGGTTGGAAACCAAGAAAAACGCAGGAAAATAATTTGGCAAGCAGCTTTGTAACACATTGGCTTTTAACATATTAAGTGCTTGCCAAATTCCCAAAATTTGGCAAGCACTTAATCTACTGATTTTCAAGGGCATTTAAAATGGCCTTGCCAAATTTTTATCCTAAAAATTTCAGATATAACTCAGACTTGTCAGAGTTGAGAGCCTTGATCTTGTCTTTTAAGTGGCGCTTGCGGTTATATACATTGTTGATTTTACCATTCTCAACAAACATAGCAATAGCTGTCGTGGACAGACCAAGGGAGCTATAAACCAAAAGTTGATATTCCTTAACGGACAGATTAGGGATGTCGGCTCTTATATCCTCAAAAATCTTACCATAATATTTAATAGCAATAGCTTCGGCTTCTTTAAACCCTTCGTCTTTTTCGGCAAAAGATTTCACAGTTTCCGATATGGTCTTTTCGATTTGTTTATAATTGGGACAGCCGGTGGCGTTTTCATAATAGCCTCGGCATAGCTCGTCAACAAGGCCATAATGGTTTTTAAACAACGAGAAGATTTCCTCGCGGGCCATTTGCCTGCCGGCTGTAGCTTCATTATTGCTTTGTCTGAGTTCTTCGGCGAGTAGCGCATAATTTTCTCTTTGCCGGATTAGTCTGTTGTGAAGATATGCGTAAAGCAGAACTATGACAACAATCAACAGAAGAGATATCAAGCCTATGAACAAGACAAGCCGATTTGAGGATTTAAGTTTCTCCTCTTTTATAATCCGCTGACTGTCATAGTAATCAACCACATCAAAAGTTAAATCATTGTTGTATCTGTTATAAAAAAATTCAGTGTTTTCCTCACAGACTTTATTCAGGGCTTTCAGCGCCTTGTTTGTGTTGTTCTCGGATTTATATATGAGATATTGCATTTCGCTGCCGAGATGGGTTTTGCTGTTTTCCAACATTTTGCTCAATGCCTTTGCCGAATCGAGTCGGCCAATATTGGCATAAGCCGCTGCCATGTAAACGGAATCCTCAGTTTTTGCCAAATCCGCATCAATCAGTTGGCGCACCGTTTCAATTGCCTTGCGATTGTCTCCTGCGCCGTATGCGCTATTGGCGAGACAGTTCATTGCCTCTGCCCATAAAGCATAATCTTCACATTCGAGCGCTTCTTCCGCCACTTGTTCGAAAATTGGAGTAGATTCATCCTGTCTATTGTTATTAAGGAGTGCTAACCCTTTATCCAATAGAGCATATAATCTGTGGGCCTTCTTTGCTGATTTTGCAAAATAATCGTATGAGATCCCGGCATACTCAAGTTCATGACCTCCATTATAAGTGCGGTTGAAATTCTGCTTCACGCCGCGGGCGTTCATGCCGGCCCAGAAGAAAAGGGAATCGTGTTCTGCCGTTTCGAGTCCTGAAAGATAAGCGATGATACTGTTGGGGTAGTCGCCCGCATGGAAGCGGGTGCGGCCGAGGTAGTACTGCGTCATGGTGTGGCGCAGCGGGTCGCGGTCGGCGCGGTAGTAGGCCACGGCGGGGGCGATGATGGAGTCGGAGGCTATGAAGCTGTCGCAGCGGTCAAGGGCGCGGCTCATTGTCAGGGCATAGAGCGCGCGGGCCTCGGAGCTGCGCAGAGTGCGGGGGTCGATGCCGCGCATGACGGCGAGGGACGAGTCGGGCAGCGAGTCCATGAGCGATTCTGCGCGCTCCATCTCGGCGATGGCGCCGCCGTCGCGGGAGCAGGAAGCGAGATGCACGGCCCCGAGCAATAACAATATGTATATCAGTCTATGCATGTCTTTAGTTGCGGTAGGAGAGGAAACTGAAATACAAAAGTACACAAATAATAGCAATCAGCGACAATAATGCGGAAAGATACGCATCAAGATGTGCGACCTCCCCGCATTATTGTAAAATACTATTTCGGTCAGCGGAACACGGCTACCCAGCCGCCACCGGGCGCCAGGCTTACGGGCATGGGCTGTCCGGCCTCGACGGAGGGCATACGGGTGATGCGATAGTCTACGGGGTGCTTGGCGGCGTTGATGCCGTCGGCCATGACGGTGGCCTCATAGCTGCGGCCGGGAGTCAGGAACGACGAGGTGTCGACGGTGAGCTGCCGCGGGCTGCCGTTGGTCATGGCGCCGACGTACCACACATCGCCCTTGCGGCGGGCTATCACCACGTACTCGCCGACGCGGCCGTCGAGCACGCGCGACTCGTCGAAGGTGGTGGGCACGGCGGCCATGAAGTCGGCGCAGTCGGGCTCGCGGTCGTAGGCCGTGGGAGAGTCGGCCATCATCTGCAGCGTGCCGTCATAGACCACGTACATGGCGGCCTGGTGGGCGCGTGTGCCGAGGCTCATGGGGGCGTCGTTGCTCGGGCGGTAGGAGGCGGCGGTGCTGTTGAGCATGGCGCCGGGGGTGTAGTCAAGCGGACCGGCCACCATGCGGATGAAGGGGATGGTCACGTCGTAGCGCAGCTGGTCGGGGTTGCCGGGACGGCCGTAGGCGCCCCATTTATAGTTTTCAAGGCCTTTCACGCCTTCGTAGTTGACGATGTTGGGGTAGGTGCGGTGCAGTCCTATCGGGCGGCAAGCCGTGCAGGTCGAGCAGCAGACGGTTGTCGGCGGCGAGGCGCACCATCTCGCCCAGCGAGCTGATGAGCGGCTGGTCGTCGCGGTCGAAGAAGTCGATTTTCAGGCCCTTCACGCCCATGTCGGCGAAGTGGCGCATCAGGCCGGCGGGGTCGTCCTTGAGCTGTCGCCATGTGGCCCAGAGGATGATGCCGATGCCCTTGCCGCGGGCATAGTCGATGATGCCTGCGAGGTCGACGTCGGGGTTGATGTCGTGGATGTCGCCGTTGTCCTTGGCCCAGCCCTCGTCGAGTATCACGTACTGCAGGCCCTTGCGCGCGGCAAAGTCGATGTAGTGCTTGTAGGTGGCCGTGTTGATGCCGGCCTCGAAGTCTACGCCCGTCAGGCCCCAGTCGTTCCACCAGTCCCAGGCCACCTTGCCGGGCTTGATCCACGAGGTGTCGTCGAGACGCAGGGGCTCGCTCAGGCGCATGGCCAGCGTAGATGCGGGCAGCTGGCTGTCGTCGGAGGTCACGGCCACGGCGCGCCAGGGCAGCACGGCGTTGCCGGCCACGCGGGCTATGTGGTCGGCACCGGCCACGGGCACCAGGTTGAGCTCGTTGAATCCGCCTACGCGGGTCTGCAGCGGCACGGGTGCGTGCTCGGCCTTCAGGCCCTCGCCGTCGGCGCTGCGGCGCAGAAACATGCCCGGGAAGTTCTCGAGCATGCCTTCCATCACGAGCGCCTTGCGGCCGCCGTCCAGCTCAACGAGCAGCGGCGTGATGCTGACGGTGTCGGCAGGCATCTCGCCCAGCGGCACCTCGTCGTAGTAGCACTCGAAGGCGAAGCTGTAGGGGTAGTCGCTGCTGCGCAGGTCGTTGTTGTAGGGCAGCCATGCGCGGCGCGAGGCGCCGAAATTGAAGGCGGCCTCGTCGGCGGCCACCGTGAGGCTGTCGGCGGCACGGCCCGTCAGCACGAAGCGGTAGGCCGCGGCGTCGTCGTAGGCGCGCAGCTGCACGCTGTAGCCGCGCATGGTCAGCGTCAGCTCGTTGTAGCAGTCGCGCACCTCGGCCTGGCGATAGTGGGGCGTGGCGAAGGTCTCGTCGACGCTGCGGCGCGAAGTGCGGCGCACGCGGGCGTCGTCGCCCAGCACGCGTCCGTCGGCCAGGCGCAGGCCCATGGGCGAGGGCAGCAGCGCCTCGTGGCCGTCGAGGCTGACGGTCCAGGTCATGGGCCCGTGGCCCGTTGTCACGTCGACGCGCAGCCCGCCGTCGGGCGAGCTCACGCTGTAGTTGCCCGCCACGGCAGCCGCGGCAGGCAGGGTCAGTGCCGCGAGTGCGGCGATAATGGTTTTTCTCATAAGGTTTATCAAGGTTTGTAGCATTATTTCATGGTGAAGTCGCGGAAGGTGGCTTCTCCGCCTTCGGGACCTACGGCAAACAGGCCTATGGTCATGCCCGTGAAGCCGCCTGCCGTCTCCGTCGAGAGGTAGCGCGCGTTGGCGCGGCCAAGCTCACGGAAGGTGCGGCCGCCGTCGGTGCTCAGCGAGAACTCGTACATGTCCTCCTCGCCGTCGACCCGCAACTGCAGCCAGCCGTCGCCCTTGACAGCCACGGGGCTGAAACGGTGGGTGATGGCGTTGAGCCGCAGCTCGCACACCACCTGGCGGCCGCCGTCGGGCAGTGCCTCCAGGAAGAGGTCGTAGTGGCTGCCGCGCTCGACGTACACCGTCAGGCCGGCGCGCGTGCCGGCGGGTGCGTCCTTGGGCATGGTCAGCGTGGTGGAGCACTCCATGTCGTGAGAGCGCTGCCGGCGGCCCGTCCACGTGGGCGAGCCCGCATCGTCCAGGCTCTTGGGCATGGCCTTGAGCGTCAGGCCGTGCTTGCCGAGGACATAGTTCTCCTCCACGGGGTTGCACAGGTACACCCACTCGAAGCCGAGGCGGTCGAGGCGGTTGAACTCGGTCACCGTCGGCTCCGCGCCTACGGCCACCTGCGGCAGCAGGCGGGCCCGCATCAGCGTGTCGACCGTGCCGTCGGCGTTGACCACCGGCCATGCGCCTTCGTCCCAGCGCACCGGCGCCAGCATGGTCTCGCGGCCCAGCGTGTGCACGCCGTTGGCCACCGTGCGGTAGCCCAGGGCCACGGCCCACCACGAGCCGTCGGGCGCGTCGACAAGGTCGGCGTGGCCCACGCCCTGGATGCGGCTGTTCTGGCCCGCGCGGCAGAAGTTGGTCATTATCGGGTTGGACGGATTGGGCGTGTAGGGGCCGTAGATGTCGCGGCTGCGGGCTATCGTCACGTGGTGGCCCAGCTCGGTGCCGCCCTCGGCTATGAGCAGGTAGTACCAGCCGTCCTTCTTGTAGATGTGCGGCGCCTCGGGGTGGCGTCCGCCCGTGCCCTGCCAGATGGCCCGCGATGGCGTCAGCTGCCTACCCGTCGCAGGGTCTATCTCGCAGAGCCAGATGGCCGCGCCGGGATTGCTCGTCATGTAGGTCTTCCCGTCCTCGAAGTACAGCGAGGGGTCGATGCCGCCCTGCTCCAGCCACACCGGCTCGCTCCACGGGCCGGCGGGGTCGGTGGCCGTCACCAGAAAGTTGCCCGCGTGCGGTGCCGCCTGCGGGCCGACGTTGGTCGTGATCATGTAGAAGGTGCCGTCGTTGTAGCGTATGGTCGGCGCATATATGCCAAGCCACGCGTTGGCCTCGCCCAGAGGCAGTTGCGAAGGCCGGTCGAGCACATTGCCTATCTGCTCCCAGTTGACGAGGTCGCGGCTGTGCCACACGGGCACACCCGGAAAAAACTGAAACGAGCTGTTGACAAGATAGAAATCGGAGTCGACGCGACACACACTCGGGTCGGGATAGAAACCCGGAATCACAGGGTTGCGGTAGCTCCCCGCCTCTTCGGCAGCCATGCCCGCCGCACAAGCGGCCGCGGCGGCAATCGATAACAGAAGTTTTTTCATGGGAGTCGGGAGGTAAGTTGATAGTTTATAGGGGATGGGTAAGAGGGAGTTGGGAGGTAAGTTGATAGTTTATAGGGGATGGGTAAGAGGGAGTTAGGGGTTGGGGGTTGGGAGTTGATAGGGAATAGGGGGTAGGTAAGAGGGGGTTGGGAAAAGCCCTCTTACCTACCCCCTATCAACTATAAACTCTTAAAAGGGATATTGTCCTTCGGCTGCACCTTCCAGCACGCCGTCGATCATGTAGTCGCGGCGGATTGTGCCGTCCTTGCGGTCGATGTCGTTGCTCACCTCCCAGAAGAAGGGAGCCATGCCGGCATTCTTGGCCTCGCGGGTCACGACCACGTTCCACAGGCGCACCGATGCGCGCCACTTGGCCTTGTCGATGTCGCGGTAGCTGTCGCGGTTGGCACACACGGCGTATTCGCCGATGATGCCGGGGATGCCCTTGTCGGCGAAGGCGGTCTTCATCTTCTGCATCGACACACGCACGTCGGCCGGGCCGTGAGGGCTGTTGCGGTCGCTGCCGGTGACGAAGTTCTCGGAGCCCCAGTAGTAGTGCATCTTGCCCCAGTTGGCGTCCTCCTCCATCATGTTGAACTTATAGGTGTCATAGTAGTGCACCTCGACGCCCAGGCGGTCGGCCACCACATCGTCGGGCATGTGGAAGCGGCCCTGGGTGGTGAGGTCGATGTTGGTGTTGGGCACCTGCATCACCAGCACGCGGGTGGCGTTGTTGCCGCCGGTGGCGCGCACGGCGTCGAGCATGGTCTGCTGATAGGCCATGATAGCGTCGGTGGAGGCATTGTCTGTGTGGTTGGGCTCATTCATGGCGGCGAAGAGCAGGTGCTCGTCGTAGTGGTTGAGCTTGTTGGCTATCTGCGTCCAGTAATCGCGCTGCTTCTTGTCGATGGCTGCGTCGTAGCCGTCCTTCAGGTGTTCTCGAGCCAGCCGCCGTCCCAGTGGATGTTGACGATGGCATACATGCCGTTGCCCACGATGTAGCCTATCACCTCGTCGACGCGGTCGAGCCATGCAGGGTCGATGGTGTTGTTGGCGGGGTCGCTCACGTGGCTATCCCACGCGCAGGGCACGCGCACGGCGTTGAAGCCCAGATTCTTGAGGCCTGCGATGTAGGTCGGATTGATGAGCGTCTTCACCCAGCCCGTCTCGCTGCCGGGAGCCTCGAGGGTGTTGCCGATGTTGATGCCGGCATACATGTCGCCGATGATTTCCTTGGCGGTCTTGCCCAGCATGAGCTCGGTGATGCCCTGGCTGACGGCGAACGAAGTCTTGACGTTGTCGTTGATGGCCAGCACCACCTCGCCGGTGCGGGCTGCGCCCGTGTTGGCCTGGTAGTTGAGGGTCAGCACGGAGGCTGCCGCGTCGTTGCTGAAGGTCATCCACTCGGGCACGGTCACGGTCAGCGCCGACGTGGCCGTGTAGGTCACCGTCAGTTTACCGCCCGTGGGAGCCAGTTCGGTCGAGGGCTCGATGGATACGATTTCCACCACTTCGCCGGCACGCTGGCTGACGGTCACTACGGCCGTCTCGGAGCCGCAGGTCACGGTGATTTTGGCCGTGCGCACCTCTGCCGTGGGGTTGATGTCGGCCTGCACGGTGGCGGTGTAGATGTTGCGTGTGCCGCCCTTGAGCGTGGCGCCGCTGACGTGCAGCCACTGCTCGTCGGCCGTCAGTGTGGGCTGGGCCGGAGCCTTGATGCTGAGCTCCTGGGGAGCGTCGGCGGCGAGGGTCATGGTCTTGCGCACGGTCAGATCGTCGCCGAGACCTTTGGGCTCGTCCTTGTCGTCACCGCATGCGGCAAAGCCGACGGCGAGGGCAAGAGCGAGGATGATGTGTCTGAATTTCATGTCTTGCAGGTTTTGAAAAGAGGCCCGGCTCTATTGCGATACCGGGCCTCCTTCGGTGTTTCTATGTTATAGTATTCTGCTTATTCGGCGTGTACGGGAGTGGTCACGCTGTTCACGGTCACGGCGAGCTTCGACGTGTCGGCCAGGTCGAGCCAGAGGCCGGTGATGTCGATGCACCATACCACGGTGCCTTTGCCGTCGCGGTTCAGGTAGGCGGGGAAGTTGTAGTCGCCGTCGCCCTTGATTTCCACGTTGGAAGCGTCGCCGCCCCACCAGGCGGGATACCAGCCTGCGCATGCAAGGCTCATGGCTCCGGTGTAGCTGCCGGCGGCACCGCTCTTGAGGTTGCCGTCGATGCCAGTGATGGTGACGTTGGCCACTGTGGTGCCCTGACCGAAGGTGATGCCCGAGAAGGGATCGCCGTTGCCGTCGTTGGAGGGACCGTACTCGTTGTAGAACTCGATGCGCACGTCCTTGCCGTTGTCTTCCTTGTTGCCCACCCAGGGTGCCTTAGGCATATCTACGTTGGCATACATGGGAGTCTTGGGATCGAGCGAAATCACGAGGTTGTCCACCTTCACCTTGCTGATGTCGATGCAGTCGGCGCCGAGGCCGTTGATGTCGATGCAGAACACGACTGCGCCGTTGGTGGCGGCTGCGGTGTTCATGCTTACGCGGTAGTCGCCGTCGCCGGTGATGATGCAGTCCTGGGCGTTGCCGTCGAACGAGCTCCAGTAGCTGGGGTCCCAGTTCGTAGCGGCGTATTCCAGACCTGCGCGCCAGCTGTTCTTGGCGCCTGCCTTGATGTTGTCCTTCAGGCCGGAGAGGCTGAAGTCGATGACCATCTGCTTCTCAAACGAAATGGAGGCCAGGTCGATGGCGGGATCGTTCTTGGTGCTGCCGAACTCGTTGTAGATCTCGATGCGGATGCGGCCGTTGTTCTCAAGGTCGCCTACGGCGAGCTTGGCTGCGTCGGCTTCGATTTCGTTGATGAAAGGCTTGCGCACGGGACGCACCAGGGCGCCGGTGTAGCGCAGGGCGTTGGCCGTGGTCATGCCGTCGGCGCTGACGGTGGCGAGCGTTGCATATTCGCCGTTGGTGGCGCTTGCGTTGCCGGTCCAGTACATGGCGAGAGCCTCGTTGTCGACGGTGGTGCCTTCACGCTTGCCTGCGGCGGGCAGCAGGATGCTGTTGCCGGTCAGTGCGGAGGTCACCTTGATGCCGCCTTCGACGGCTTCCAGGGTCGACACGGCCATCAGTTCGGCCCAGTCGGCGGCGGTGGGGGTCATACCCATGCCGGCGGCCACGGCTGCGTCGGCGGCGGTGCCGCTGATGTCGCCGGAGGCATAGTCGGACGTAACAGTCGAGTAGTTGAAGCCGGTGATGTCGCCGTAGCCCAGCAGAGTGCCGGCCTCGGTCTCGGTGGCTGCGCCCACGTTGTATTTGCACCATTCCAGACGGGTGCCCATGTCGACGTAGTCGTCGGCGCTCTCGGCGGCGGCGTCAACGCCTACGGGCGTCTGCAGCTGCTGCTCGTTGCCGTAGACATAGCTGCCGTTCACGTTCATGTAGGCTGCGAACTTGTAGGCCGTGTTGGGCACGAGGCCGTTCACCGTGACGGTGTAGGCGTTGTCGGTGCCTTCGGCGGCAAACATCTTGCCTTCCTCGATGGACTTGGATGCGGGAGCGATGATGATACCGTAGGCAAGAGTGCCGGCGTCGAGCTTGTCCTGCATGCCGTTGATGGTACCGCTGAGGTTGGCGGTGGTAGCTTCCACGGCTGCGGGGGCTGCGGTGGCAATGTCGGAGTCGGTGGTGATGAAGCTCTTCACCTCGCCGTACTGCGACACGGTGCCCTGCAGGGTCACGAACGATGCGTAGTAGTAGGTCACGCCGTCGCTGAGGCCGTTGATGATGGTGGTGACGGTCTTGCCGTCCTCGCCGAGGGCGCCCTTGACGTAGGTGCCGCCGGCGGTGGGGTTCTCGGTGGTGCTGTAAACCACACCCACGGCATACTCGCCGGCGTCCTGGCCCGTGAGGTCGGTGACGGTGGTGGTGACGGTTGCGCTCGTGGCGGTAACCTCGGCGGCGCCGGTCACAACTTCTTTGATGATAGGATTGGTGATCACTATGGGATCGTCCACATCGTCGCACGAGGTGAGCGAGAACGATGCGCCGAGCGTCAGCGACAGCAGGCCTACCAGGATTTTCTTATTCATATCTGTGTAGATGGAATTGATTCGGTTTATAGATTGCTTGGTTTGGCTGCCGCCCGCTCTGCCGGAGCGCGGCGGGCGGCAGCTGTGTGGTGTAGTCTGCCGGGCTTATTCTTCGGTCACCCAGGGGGTCGAGCTCTCCATGATCACGGTGTAGTCCACGGTGATGCTCTTGCCGCCGGTCAGTTTCGGGGTCATGATGGGAGCCACCGATTCGTTCCAGGGGTTGAGGATGTAGCAGCGGGCCACGTCGGGAGTGTCGCCCACGGTCTTCTCGACGTCGGCGTCGGTGATGCCGGTGCTGTTGCCGTCGAGCTTGATGTCCGTGATGATGAGGTTGAAGTTGGGCTTGTCTTTGAGCACGCGTTCAACGTCGAAGTAGAGCAGGTAGATGGCGGGGTCGCTCACGTTTACGGTGACGCTGTACTGGCCGTCCTGCTGGATGTAGAGTTCGCCGTAGTCAAATACGAAGCCGCTGTTGGCATAGGCAAGGTTGCAGCGATAGCTCTTGACCTGGGCGCCACCTGCGTAGCTGGCCACGAAGTTGTAGCCGAGATACTGGTAGAGCGTGCCGTTGACGTCGTACTGGGGCAGACCGAGCACGAAGCTTTCCATGCGGCCGTTGTCGTCCTTGGTGATGCTGATCACCTGGAAGCTCTCGCCTTCGAGCTTGACCACGTTGCCGCCGATGAGCTGGCCGCCGAGACCGGCCGAGAGGGTCACGATGCCCTTCTCGCTGATTGTCACGTCGCCTGCCACGTCGCCTGCGGTGTACTTGCCGCCTGCGGGGTCGCAGAGGTTGAGCTTGAAGTTCTCGATGGCGTCAACGTTGAGGGCGAAGTCGGCGGGATATTCGCTGGGCTTGCTGAAGCCGTTCTTGGCGGCGCCGCCAAGGTCGTACCAGTCGAAGGGAGCCATTTCGTCGAGCTTGAACGCGCTGTACTTGATCTGCGTGGTGAAGGTGTCATACCAGCCTTCGGGCAGGGTGATTTCGGTGGGCACGGGCTCGGAGTAGTTCTCGAAGTAGTCCTTGGTCACGTAGTTGAGCGACACGCCTTCGGGCAGGGCCATGATCTGCAGGGCGTCGTCTGAGAGGTAGAGGAGGTTGAACTCGCGCACGTGGGTGCGGGTGTCGGTGGTCTCCAGGGCGTAGGTGTCCGAGAAGGTGAGCTTGTGGCCGTCGGTGTCGAGCATGTAGGTGCCCTTGCTCACTACGTTGCCGTCGGCATCGGTGATGGTCACGTTGGCGCCGTTGATGAGGTCGAATGTGATGTAGCCGTAGTTGTCGGCGGCGCACATCCAGCTGTTGCCGGGATAGTCGGCCGTCCAGTACCAGTCGGAGTTGGGCACGATAGCCTCGTCAGCCTTCCAGGGGTCGGAGTCTTTGTAGTTGGCGTAGGTGTTCTCGTTCTCGCTGGCTGCATGGAGGTTATCCCATGTGTAGGTGTTGGTGAAGAAGCAGTGGGGACCTTTCCAGAAGGTGGTCTTCACGGTGCCGTCGGCAAGCACGCCGAGGTCGAGCTGCCAGGTCTTGCTCTGTCCCACACCGCCGCTGATGCGCTTCCACATGTAGTGGTCAACGAAGTCGGCGCAGAATTCATCGATGGTGAAGGTGTAGGGTTCGCTCCATACGTAGCCGCCGCGGGTGTCGACACCCATCTTAACCTGATAGTCGCCGTCGAAGGGAATCGAAAGCGAGGCGGTGGCGCCGCTCTTGCGGCCCTGGGGGGTCTCCCACATCACCTGGTAGGAGGTGGGCATAAGGCTCGTGAGGTGGATGATGTTGGGGTTCTGCGCATCATGCTCCACCGTGAATGCCACGCCTTCCACCAGCTCCTCGGGAGTGATGTTGGGCTGGGGCATCGAGTACTCGTCAGCCGAGCAGGACCATGCGCCGACGGCGAGGGCGCCGACGAGCAGGCAGCTCAGATACTTGAATGTTTTTGTCATTGTAAGAAATTGATTTAGGAGAGTAATGATTGAATCTGTTGCTTGTCTTAGCGGGCGGAAGTTAAGACGACGCTTCTCATTAACGGCAAATCATGTGCCATCTTGCATTGGTTCAGGACTTTTAACCGTTTCGGCGTCCTCTTTAACTTTCGCTCGCTAAATGTGATTAACTATTACTTGCTCCAACCGGCATTCTGCTTGAGCACGCCGTTGGAGAGAATTATCTGGTTGAGAGGAATCTGGCTGAGGCCTTTGGTGGCGATGATTTTGCTGCGGTCGTAGCTGACGTTCACGTCGAGGCCGGCAGTCTTGGCAGGACCTGCCGAAGCGCAGATGGCGTCGGCAGCCTTGTCGATGCCCTGACGCAGGAGGTCCCAGTAGCGGTGGCCTTCGAATGCGAGTTCGAGGGCGCGCTCGTTCATCACGTTCTCAAATGTGGCGGGCACGCTGGCAAGGCCTGCGCGGGCGCGCACTGCGTCGAGGGCAGCCTGGGCGGTCATGGAGGGGGTGCCACCAAGTTCGGCCACCATGAGGAGCACGTCGGCGTAGCGCATGATCACCCAATCCTGCGAGTTTGTGATCTGGAAGTCGCCGCTGCCGTCGGGGCGCGATGCGTTCAGGCCGTCGGGGAAGGCGATGGGGGAGTATTTCTTAATGCAGAAGCCGGTGAATTCGCGCCAGTCCTTGACGCCGGCTGCATAGTCGGCCGATTCGGTCACGCCGTCCTTGCTCGTGTTGATGACGGAGGGCGTCAGACGGGGGTCGTTGCCGAACTTGCCCACGTAGGGGGTGGTCACGGTGCAGGCGCCCCAGCCCTTGCCGTAGGGAGCCCAGTTGATCGAGCGCATGCCCATCATCACCTGCCAGCGGTTGGAGTCGTTGTTGCCGTTGTAGTCCTGTGTGGGAGTGAATTTCTGCTGCAGGATGAACTCGCTGTTGGCGGAACCGGCATAGGTGGAGAGTTCGGGGTCCCATGCGTCGGCACCCTTGGGCACGAGCGATGCGGCGGGCCAGAGGCTCTTGAAGTCGGGCACCAGCTCGTACTGGCCGCTGCTGACTACGTCGTCGAGGTAGCTGACGATGTCGGCCTTGCTGACGCCGGCGAGTTCTTTCTGATAGTAGCCCGTGTAGAAGAGGTACACGCGTGCGAGCATAGCCTCGGCGGCATACTTGGTGATGCGGCCCGAGTTCTCCGTGCCGAGGTTGGCGTCGGCGGGGATGTTCTCGATGGCGTTCTTCAGGTCGGCCACGATGGCGGCGTACACGTCGTCGGGGTTGGCCTGCTCGCGGTTTTCATTGACGGGTTCGAGGAACAGGGGGATGTTGCCCCACAGGCGCACCATGTCGAAGTAGAGGAGTGCGCGCAGAGCGTGGCACTCGCCCATGTACTGGCCGCGCACGTTGGTCTCGTCGGTCCAGTTGATCTGCTCTTCGTGGGCCACGAGCTCGTTGCAGCGGTAAACGCCTGCGTAGTACACTTTCCAATCCTGCTCGAAGAGGTTCTGGTCGGAGGGGCTTTTGCTCTGGTCGAAGCCGTCCATGGCCTGGTAGCCGTAGCCGTCGCCCTGGCCGGTGGCGCCATAGCACTCATCGGAGAGCACCGTGGAGGCCACGTAGAAGCCTACGCCGGGCGCGGAGCTGATCTGGCGCCAGCCGTCGTAGCAGCCGATGAGCGCGCGCCATGCGTCGCCTTCGGTCTTGTAGAAGTTGCCGGTGTTCGACTCGGTCTTCGACGAGACGTCCAGGAAGCTGTCGGCGCAGGAGCCTGCGGTGAGGCCCAGTGCGGCGATGCCGGCGGTGAGTATGCGGAATTTGAACTTGTTCATGTCAAATTGTTGTGTTTTGTTAGCTGGATTGATGATATTAGAAAGTCAGGTTTACACCTACGAGGTATGTGCGGGGACGGGGGTAGAAACCCAGGTCGATACCGCTCACCCAATCGCTGGTGCCGTAGCCGATTTCGGGGTCCATGCCGTTGTACTTGGTGAAGGTGGCGAGATTCTGCACCTGGAAGTAGAGGCGGCACTTGCAGCACCATTTCTGGTTCATGAGAGGGGCGAAGTTGTAGCCGAGCGTGAGGTTGCTGAGGCGCAGGTAGTCGCCGTCCTGCACGTAGAGGTCGGAGAACTGCCAGTTGATGTTGCTCGTTGGTCACGCGGGGAATCTTGTTGCTGGTGCCTTCGCCGGTCCAGCGGTCGAGGATCTGCGTGGTGTAGTTGGCCTGCTTGTTGGTCTGGTTGCGGTAGGTCTGCACGATTTTGAAGCCGGCAGGCGCCGGTGGCGGTCACGCCGAAGTCGAAGTTCTTGTAGTAGAGGTTGATGTTGAAACCGTAGGTGAATTTGGGCACACCGTTGCCGAGGTTCACCTTATCGTCGTCGTTGATGATGCCGTCGTGGTTCTGGTCGACGAATTTCACGTCGCCGGGCTGTACGTTGTCTGGAGTATGCCGTTGCCGGCTGCAATCCAGTCGTTGATCTGCTGCTGGTTCTGGAAGAGGCCTGCGGTCTGGAAGCCCCAGAAGTAGCCGATGGGCATGCCGTTGCTTGCGCGGTAGAATTCGGGCGAGTTGTCGTAGAGCATGTTGGACGAGCCGTGGATCATACCGTCCTCGGTGGGGATGGAGCCCACTTTGTTCTTATTGTATGTGCCGTTGACGCCGATGCTGTAGGAGAAGTCGTTGCCGATGACATCGTTCCAGTTGATGCCGAGCTCGACACCGGTGTTGACAACGTCGCCGCCGTTGATGAAGGGAGCGTCGGTGCCGGCGGTGGCGAGGATAGGAGCCACTACGAGCCAGTCCTTGGTGCTCTTGCGGTACCAGTCGAAGTTGACGCGCAGGCGGTTCTTGAACAGGGTGGCGTCGAAGCCGAAGTCAAGCTGCTCGGAGGTTTCCCAGGTGAGATCCAGGTTGCCCAGGCGCGAGGGATATGCACCCCAGTTGTTGCCGAGGATTGTGGCGTAGTCGCCATAGGATCCGTTGGGGCCCATGTACTGGCCGAAGAAGTAGTGGGTGTTGGTGATCTTGATGGGAGCGAGATACTGGTAGTTGTCGATGTTCTGGTTACCTACACGACCCCAGCTGCCGCGGATTTTGAGGAAGTCGAGCCATGTGCGGGTGCTTTCCATGAACTCTTCGTTGCTGATGTTCCAGCCGGCCGAAACCGAGGGGAAGGTGCCGAAGCGGTGGCCCTTGGCAAACTTGGAGGAGCCGTCGGAACGCAGCGTGACGTTGATCATGTATTTTTCCTTCCAGTTCCATCCCAGACGGCCGAAGTAGCTGACGGAGCGGCTGTTGTCGTGGGGGTTGCCGTTGGCTCCGAGGCCGTCGGCGGTGGTGGAGGCGGTGCCGTTGTTGATCCAGGCGAAGGGCCATGTGTCGAAGCCTTCCTTGAGGTCGCGCTGGTTGGCGCCGAGGTAGGTGCCTTCATAGCGGTAGGCTTCCATACCGAGGAGTGCGTTGAACTCGTGGTCCTTGATGTTCCAGTCGTAGCTGACGGTGTTGGTCCAGGTCATGCCGAGGCTGTGGTTCATGTTCTGGCTGACGCTGGTGTGGTCGTTGTAGTTATAGATCGAGAAGTTGTAGTTGGGGCTGAAGCTGCGGTATTCGCTGGAGCCGTAGACGGCGCCGAATACGGTGCGGATCTTCAGGTTCTTGATGGGCTCGAGCTGAGCGTAGACGTTGCCGGAGAAGGTAGCCGTCTTGTTGTCGTTCTGGTTGTTCAGCATCATGCTGGCGTAGGGGTTGCCTGCGCCGGTGTTGTAGAGGCTGTTGCTGGTGTTGTTGTATTCGCCGGCCTCGTCATATATAGGAAAGACGGGAGCCATGCCGAATGCGCCGCGCAGGGTGTTGTTGTACTGGTTGCCCACGCCGATGCCGCGCTTCTTCACATAGATGAAGCTTGCCTGCTCGCCCACGGTCACGATGCCGTCGAAGAGCTTGTGGTCGGAGTTGATACGGAAGTTGTAGCGCGAGTAGTTCGACACGTCCTTGCCGCCGGCGATACCTTCCTGGTTGAGGTAGCCGAGGCTCATGGCGTAGGTGCTGTTCTTGCTGCCGCCGGTGATACCGATGGTGTAGCTCTGCGTGATGGCGTTGTCCTTGAACATGCTGTCCACCCAGTCGGTGTCGAGGCGCCGATCGGTTGCCTTCGGCGTCGGTGCGCCAGATGCTGTTCATAGCTGTTCCAGTCGTAGGGGGCGGAGCCATCGGCAATCTGCTGCTCGTTCATGATGTTCATGTACTGGTCGGCGTTGAGCATGTCTATTTTCTTGCCCGCGCTCTGCCAGCCGAAGTAGCCGTCGAATGTGACGGTGGCTTTGCCTTCGCGACCCTGCTTGGTGGTGATGAGCACTACGCCGTTGGCGGCCTGCGCACCGTAGATGGCGGCGGAGGCGGCGTCCTTGAGCACGTCGATGCTCTCGATGTCGGCGGGGTTGAGGGTGGAGATGTCGCCGCCCACACCGTCGATGAGGTAGAGGGGCGATGCGTTGCCGATGGTGCCGAGACCGCGGATCTGCACCTTCATGCTCTCACCGGGCTGGCCGGAGTTGGAGGTGATGTTCACGCCGGGGAGCTGGCCCTGCATGGCCTGCAGGGGCGAGGTGGTGTTCATCTTGGCGATGTCGTCGCCCTTGATCTGGGCGGTGGCGCCGGTGACGAGTTTCTTTTTCATCACACCGTAGCCCACAACCACGAGTTCGTTGAGGCTTTCGGAGTTTTCTGTGAGTGCCACGTCGATTTTACTGCCGGCCACCTTGATGTCGCGGCTGGTGAAGCCGATGTAGGAGAACGTGAGGGTAGCACCCTGATCCACCTTGATGGTGTAGTTGCCGTCGATGTCGGTGGTGACGCCGTCCTTGGCGCCCTTCACTGTTACGGATGCACCGATGAGGGGTTCGCCGTCAGCGGCCGAGGTCACCGTACCGGTGACAGTCTGGGTCTGCGCGCTTGCAGCAGCTCCGCCAACCAACAGGCACAGTGCCAGCAGTATTGCTCGTGCGGAGTTCAACCGGAGGCACCATTTACTGAGTGTTTGTCCCATTGATAAAGATTTTTGGTAAGATAGATTGATTTGATTGTTTCTGTGATTTCAGGGGAGAGGATGAGATTGGCTTAGGTTTGTACGTTGTCAGGTCTTTTTCTGTCCGATTTTGTGAAATTAAGGTTTGATAGGTTTGTGATATGTTTGTTTCTCTGTTTTTCGCGGTGTAGGGTTGCCGGGAGTTCCGAGCGGGGGAGCTTCCGAAAAGGCTACACAAAGGTACGCGTTTAATATAATAGGCCGATAAAATACCGTTGCCGAGTGGTGCATCAAAAGTTTTGCCTACTACATGAAATGTTGCCTGAATCTGCATTAAATGTTAACTTAAACTTATTTTATGTTGAAGAACATATAATTTAACATCCCGTCAGGGGGTGGAAATGATTACTTTTGCAACATCTACCTCACCCGTATGTTTCAGCACCGATGAACAGACGCCTCTTCATATATATAATATGTTTTATGCTGGCAGGCCGCGCCCTTGCCGGCGGCATTCAGTTTCTGCGCCTGCCCGACGACGTCAGGCTCAGCAGCAAGCTCGTCAACTCCATCTACCAGGACGACGACGGCTTCATCTATTTCGGCACCGCCTCAGGCCTCGACCGCTACGACGGCTACAGCGTGCGCAGCTTCGTGGCCGACCCCGCCGACAGCACCACGCTCCACGACAGCTACATAGCCCACATAATACCCCGCCCCGACGGCACGCTCTGGTTGGGCAACGGCAACAGCTCCTTCTCCGTGTTCGACCCCTCCACCGAGGCCGTGCACCGCGTAAGCTACGAAGACTGCACGGCCATGGGCCTGCCGGGCATGCCCTGCACCGTAGCTTTCGACAGCGAGGGCAACGAGTGGTACCACGTTGAGAACGAGGGCCTATACGTGCGGCGCGACGGCGTCGCCCGCCGCGTGTCCGACCCCGAGGGGCTGCTGCGCAAGGCCTACGTGTGCGAAATCAGCGAGGACTCGCCCGGACGCGTGCACGCCACACTGCGCGGCGGCACCGTGGTCTTCATCGACGCCGCCACAGCCCGCCAGGTGGCCGTCATACGCCCCGGCGGCGACATCAAGCCGCAGCCGGGCCACAACTTCGCGACGTTCAACGACCGCGACGGCCTGCTCTGGCTCTACTCCGAGGGCGGGCTGTGGCTCTACTCGCCCGCGTCGGGCACATGGCTCGACACAGTCGGCGGCGTGCCCCTGCCGCAGGGCAACGTCAAGGTGGTCACGCAGGACCGCACGGGCCGCATCTGGATAGGCTACGAGCACAACGGCATCACCGTGCTCGAGAAGAACGGCAGCATGCAGCACCTCACCAACGCGGCCGACGACGCCCGCAGCCTCGCCGCCGACAACGTCACCGCCATCATGGAGGACCGCACGGGCACCATCTGGGTGGGCTCGCGCAAAAACGGCATCTCACTCTACCACGACACGGCCTTCCGCTTCGACTTCACCGCCTTTCCGGACGTCAACGCCATACTGCCCGGCAGCGGCGGCGACATCTGGCTCGGCACCGACTCGGACGGCATCATACGCTGGAACCGCAACGACGGCTCGCGACGGCGCGTGGCGCTGCCCGAGAGCGAGGGCCACGACGAGACCGTGGTGGCTCTGACCCGCGACGGCAATGGCGACATCTGGGCCGGCACCTACGCCCGCGGACTGGTGCGCATCTCGCCCGCAGGCACCGTAACCAGGCGCTACACCACGGCCGACGGCCTCGCCTCGAACAACATCTGGGGCATACTGCCGCGAGAAGACGGCAGCCTGATGCTCGGCACTCTCGGCGGCGGACTGCAGATATTCGATCCCGCCACGGGGCAAAAACGCACCTACAACTCCTCCAACTCGGGCCTGCAGAACGACTTCGTCATCAGCATGTCTGTGGCCCGCGACCGCCGCGTATGGCTTGCTACGGCCTACGGCGTAGCCGTCTACGACCCGCAGAGCGACAACATAGTCACCCGCCGCGGCAACCGACGCGGCAACCAGCAGTTTCTCAACGAGAACATCAACCAGGTGCTCGCCGACTCGCGCGGCCTCGTGTGGGTGGCCACGCGCAGCGGCCTCAACCTCTACGACCCCGAGGCCGACAGCATCTATGTGGTGCCCACAGGGCCCGCCGGCCGCTTCGTGCTCGGAGTGGCCGAAGACGAGACCCACGCCGTGTGGGCCAGCGTGGGCAGCTCGCTCATAAGCATCGCCGTCAGCGGCGGCGACGGCGCTCCCTGGACCTTCGCCACGCGCAGCTTCGACAGCAGCGACGGCCTGCAGGTGTGCGACTTCAACCAGCGCTCCATCGCCTGCCTGCCCGACGGCGAGATGATGATAGGCGGCTTCTACGGCGTCAACAGCTGGCGCCCCGACGCCATCAAGCCCGGCCGGGCGGAGCCGACGCTCTTCTTCTCGGGCCTCTCGCTCTACAACGAGGAAGTGCCCGTGGGCCGGCCCCACCACGGGCGCATACTGCTGCCGCGACGCCTGGCCGACATGGAAAGCATCGAGCTCGACCACTCCGACAGCGAATTTGCCATCAGCTTCGCCACCGACAACTACGTCAAGCCCGAGAAAACCACCTTCTTCTACCGCCTCGACGGCTTCAACGAGGAGTGGCAGCAGCTGCCGCCCAACACGCGCCGCGTGTCGTACACCAACCTGGCGCCCGGCAGCTACCGCCTGCACGTGCGCGCCGTCGACGGCGACGGCACCCCCTCGGCACGCGAGGCCGTGCTCGGCATCGTCATCAAGCCGCCGTTCTACGCCACGCCGCTGGCCAAGACGCTGTTTTTCGTCCTCCTGGCCTGCTCCATCATAGGTGTCGTGTGGATGATACACCGCCACGACCGCCGCATATCTCAGCGCCGCCTGCAGGAGGAGGCCAGGCGCAAGCAGGACGAGCTGGATCAGCTCAAGTTCCGCTTCTTCACCAACGTAAGCCACGAGCTGCGCACGCCGCTCACCCTCATCACAGCGCCGCTCGACTCGCTCATGAAGCAGAAACTCGACGCCCCCACGCGCGACAAGCTCGAAATCATCCACTCCAACGCCGACCGCCTGCTGGCCATGGTCAACCAGCTGCTCGACTTCCGCAAGAACGAGATGGCCGGCCACTCGCTCAACCTCTCCCGCGGCAACATCGTGGCCTTCGTGCGCTCCATCTGCGACAGCTTCCACTCGCTCAGCGAACAGAAAAACGTGCGCCTGAGCTTCTTCAGTCCCATGCAGAACCTAAACATGGAGTTTGACGAAGACAAGACCGCCAAGATAGTCAACAACCTTCTCAGCAACGCCTTCAAGTTCACACCCGAGGGCGGCAGCGTCGACGTGAGCGTCACGCTCGACGCCGACACCGACATGCTCTCCATAGCCATCGCCGACACGGGCTGCGGCATCTCAGACGCCGACAAGCAGCGCATCTTCGAGCGCTTCTTCCAGGCCGCCGACTCGCCCGCCATGGGCGGCACGGGCATCGGCCTCAGCCTCGTGGCCGAGTTCGCCCGCCTGCACGGCGGCAGCGTCGACGTGGCCGACAACGTGGGCCGCGGCTCCGTCTTCACCGTCCGCATACCCGTCCGCGGCGCCGAGCCTGCCGGCGCCGCGGACAGCGGCGACAGCCCGGACGCGGAGCGCCCCGCAGGGGCCGACGGAGCGCCCCCTGCGGGGCCTGCGTCGGCGGTGCCGAGGCTGCTCGTCGTCGACGACAACATCGACCTGCAGCACTTCATCTCGGCCGAGCTCAGCGGCGAATATGCCGTGGTGACGGCCTCCGACGGCGCCGAGGCCCTGCGTGAAATCAAGCGCTACAAGCCCGACATCATCATCAGCGACCTCATGATGGACGGCATGGACGGCATAGAGCTGTGCCGACGCCTCAAGAGCAGCCCCGACACAGCCGCCATACCCCTGCTCATCCTCACGGCCAAGCACGAGGTGTCGGCCAAAATCGAGGGCCTGACGCTTGGCGCCGACGACTACATGACCAAACCCTTCAACGTCGACGTGCTGCGCCTGCGCCTCCAGAAGCTGCTCGACCTGCGCGGCAAGGGAGCAAGGCGCGCCCTCATCGACCCCGAGCCGCAGGACATACCCATCACCTCGCTCGATGAGCAGCTGATAGAGCGCGCCGTGCGCTATGTCGACGACAATATGAACCGTCCCGACCTCTCGGTGGAGGAACTTGCCGCCGAACTCGGCATGAGCCGTGTGCACCTCTACAAGCGCCTCAAGCAGATCACCGGCAAGACCCCGATAGAGTTCATCCGCGTGCTGCGCCTGAAGCGCGCGGCGCAGCTGTTGCGCGAAAGTCAGCTCAACATCAGCGAGATCGCCTACCGATGTGGTTTTAACAATCCAAAATACTTCAGCCGCTATTTCAAGGAGGAATTCGGCGTGCTGCCGTCAGTCTATCAGAACGCCGGCCCGGAGCCCGGCGACGAAACGCCCGGTTAACAAATCAACCCCCTGCAGGCAACATTAGACACCCTGCGATTACATAAGGGCACACATCTTTAACAAAAGCCGCTATTTATTAGCGCGATTAGTATTATCTTTGCATCTGAGAATCAACAACCATAAATCACAATAAATGAAACTACACACTTTGTCGCTAATGCTCCTTGGAGCCGCCATGCCTGCCTTCATCAGCAGCTGCAACTCGGCCTACGCCAAGGACGACGCGGGAGTCACCGTCAACGTCGACCCCGCCCGCGCCGGCGGCGCGCAGAAAGTGCGCCTCCAGGTGCTCGGTCCCAAAATCATCCGTGTCAGCGCCACGCCCACTGAAAGCTTCAGCGCCGACACCAGCCTGATTGTAATCCCGCAGCAGGCCTACAAGGACTTCGACGTCAAGCAGGAAAACGACAGCACCATCCGCGTAAGCACCCCCGAAATCAGCGCCACCGTCAGCACCATAACCGGCCAGGTGAGCTTCTACGACAAGGACGGCAAGCTCCTGCTGGGCGAAAACGCCCGCGGACGCAAGTTCGAGCCCATCGACGTGGAAGGCACATCGTCCTTCTCCGTGCAGCAGACATTTCGCCTCGCCCGACGATGAGGAGGGCCTCTACGGCCTCGGCCAGCATCAGAGCGACGAGTTCAACTACAAGGGCCTCAACGAGGAGCTGTTCCAGTACAACACAAAGGTGTCGGTGCCCTTCATCGTCTCGACCGACAACTACGGCATCCTCTGGGACAGCTACTCGCTGCTGCGCTTCGGCCGCCCCGACGACTACAAGCAGCTGGGCGAAGCTTTCAAACTTTACGACAAAGACGGCAATGAAGGCGCCCTCACCGGCACCTACACACAGGCCGACGGCAAGGTGATGACACGCCGCGAGGACAAGCTCTACTTCGAGCACCTCAAGCGCGGCGACCTCGGCCATGTGGTCAACGCTCCCGAGGATTTCAAATTCTTCGGCGCCAAGGTGGTGTATGAAGGCGATATCGTGCCTGAAGTCAGCGGCGACTACAACTTTATCCTCTACTACTCAGGCTATCAGAAAGTCTACATCGACGGCAAGGAAGTGGTGCCCGAACGCTGGCGCACAGCCTGGAACCCCAACAGCTACAAGTTCACCGTCAAGCTCGAAGCCGGCAAGCGCGTGCCCGTGCGCATCGAATGGGAACCCAACGGCGGCGTGGCCTACTGCGGCCTGCGCGTGTATGCTCCCGGCGAGGACATCAACAAGAACGACATGAGCTGGTGGGGCGAGATGCAGGACAGGTCGACTACTACTTCATCGTATGGCGACTACATGGACGACGTGATCAAGGGCTACCGCACCCTCACCGGCAAGGCCCAGGTCATGCCCAAATGGGCCATGGGCTACTGGCAGAGCCGCGAGAAATACAACACCCAGGACGAGGTGCTCTCCACCCTCGCCGAGTTCCGCAAGCGCAACATCCCCATCGACAACATCGTGATCGACTGGCTCCACTGGCCGCAGGACCATGGGGCAGCCACGAGTTTGACCGCGACCGTTTCCCCGATCCCAAGGGCATGGTAGACTGCATCCACGACATGAACGGACGCGTGATGATCACCGTATGGCCCAAGTTCTATGCCACCACCGAGCACTTCAAGGAATTCGACGAAAACGGCTGGATGTATAAGCTCGCCATCAAGGACAGCATCCGCGACTGGGTAGGCCCCGGCTATCTCGGCTCGTTCTATGACGCCTACGATCCCGAGGCACGCAAGCTCTTCTGGAGCCAGATTCACGACCACTACTATCCTCTCGGCATCGATGCATGGTGGATGGACGCCAGCGAGCCCAATATCCGCGACTGCACCGATATACAGTATCGCAAGGACCTCATCACTCCCACCGCACTGGGTCCCTCTGCCAAATATTTCAACGCCTACGCACTTGTGAACGCCGAGGCCATCTACAACGGCCAGCGCGGCGTCGACCCCGACAAGCGTGTGTTCCTGCTCACCCGCTCGGGCTTCGCCGGCCAGCAGCGCTACAGCACCGCCACATGGAGCGGCGACATCGCCACCCGCTGGGAGGACATGGAGGCCCAGATCTCAGCCGGCCTCAACTTCGCAGTCAGCGGCATACCCTACTGGACCATGGACATCGGCGGATTCTGCGTCGAGGACCGCTATGTGGCCGCGCAGAAGGAATTCGACAAGACCGGCCGCGAGAACGCCGACCTCAAGGAGTGGCGCGAGCTCAACACCCGCTGGTATCAGTTCGGAGCCTTCGCACCCCTCTTCCGCGCCCACGGCCAGTGGCCCTTCCGCGAGATCTACAACATCGCCCCCGAAGGCCATCCCGCCTACGAGAGCATGCCTACTACACCCGCCTGCGCTACAACCTCATGCCCTACATCTACTCGCTGGCCGGCATGACCCACTTCAACGACTACACCATCATGCGTCCGCTCGTCATGGACTTCGCCGCCGACAAGGCCGTGCGCGACATCAAGGACCAGTACATGTTTGGCCCCGCCATTCATGGCCGCTCCTGTCACGGAGTACGGCGCCCGCTCGCGTGAGGTCTACTTCCCGGCAGGCACCGTGTGGTACGACTTCTACACCGGCAAGGAATACAAGGGCGGCCAGACCGTCAGCATCGACGCTCCCTATGCCCGCATGCCTCTCTTCGTGGCCGCAGGCAGCATATCCCCTTCGGCCCCGACATGCAGTGGAGCGCCGAGAAGCCCGCCGACGTCATCAACCTCTATGTCTATACCGGCCGCAACGGCGAGTTCACCTCTATGAGGACGAGAACCTCAACTACAACTACGAGAAGGGCCAGTACGCCAATGATTCCCCTCAACTGGGACGACGCCACCTCGCACCCTCACCATCGGCGACCGCAAGGGCGAATTCCCCGGCATGCTCAAGGAGCGCAAGTTCAACGTAGTGCTCGTAGGCCCCGACGCACCCGCAGGCTTCGAGAACAAGGGCAAGGCCACAGTCGTTGACTACAGCGGCAAGCCCGTAGAAGTGAAGCTCTGACAATCCAAGCACAGAAAGAGGCAGGAGAGACGCCCGGCAGGCGTGCTCTTGCCTCTTTCTTCAATCGTACAATCCCCACTCTTTCTCCTCACCAACTGCCACACACAGACTGCTCAATGAAACACCTCATCACCCTCCTGCTCGCAGCCATCATCGCCATCGCGCCCGCCGCTGCCAAAGACAGCCGCGCCGTCAGCTTCAACGACGGATGGCGCTTCCACCTCGGCGAGGTGGAAGGCGCACAGAAGCCCGACTTCAACGACGCCTCATGGCGACTCCTCGACCTGCCCCACGACTGGGCCATCGAGGGCGACTTCAGCAAGGACAACCCCAGCGGCACCGGCGGCGGCGCCCTGCCCGGCGGCATAGGCTGGTATCGCAAGACCTTCGAGCTCACGCCCGCCGACCTGCGCCGACAGATCTACATCGACTTTGACGGCGCTTACATGAACGCCACCGTCTACATCAACGGCCACGAGCTGGGCACGCGCCCCTACGGCTACGCCTCTTTCAGCTACGACCTCACTCCCTGGCTCCACGCCGGGCGCAACGTCATCGCCGTGCGCGTGGACAACGCCGAGCAGCCCAACTCGCGCTGGTACAGCGGCTGCGGCATCTACCGCAACGTGTGGCTGCGCAAGCTCGACCCCGTGCACGTGGCGCAGTGGGGCACCTTCGTCACCACGCCCGTCGTCACGCGCGAAAACGCCGTCATAGACGTCGCCACCGAGCTCGAGAACAGCGGCCGCAGCAAGCAGACCGTGCGCATGCGCACTGACCTGCTCAACCCCGCGGGCACTCTCGTGGCCACCAACGACACCACCCTCACCCTCGCGCCCGGCAAGACGGCCGTCGACGGCACGCGCCTCTCCATCGTGGCCCCGCGCCTGTGGAGCACCACCGACCCCGCCCTCTACACCGTGCGCACCACCCTCACCGACAGCAAGGGCCGCGAACTCGACCAATACCTCACGCGCATAGGCCTGCGCAGCTTCGCCTTCGACGCCGAACTGGGCTTCTCGCTCAACGGCAAGCGCATGAAAATCAACGGCGTGTGCCTGCACCACGACGCCGGCGCCCTCGGCGCCGTCGTCAACCGCCGCGCCATCGAGCGCCAGCTGAGATCATGAAGGACATGGGTGTCAACGCCATCCGCTCGTCCCACAATCCTCCCGCCCCCGAGCTCGCCGACCTCTGCGACGAGATGGGCCTGCTCGTGATGGACGAGACCTTCGACATGTGGCGCAAGAAAAAGACCGCGCATGACTACTCGCGCTACTTCAACGAATGGCACGAACGCGACATGGACGACCTCATGCGGCGCGACCGCAACCACCCCATCATCATCTGGAGCATCGGCAACGAAGTGCTCGAGCAATGGACCGATGCCAAGGCCGACACCCTCAGCCTCGAGGAAGCGAATCTCATACTCAACTTCGGCCACAGCAAGGATATGCTCGCTTCCGAGGGCGAGATGAGCGTCAACTCGCTGCTCACACAGCAAGCTCGCCGACCGCGTGCGCGCGCTCGACCCCACGCGCCCCGTCACCGCCGGCTGCAACGAGCCCGACCCCGGCAACCACCTCTTCCGCAGCGGCGCCCTCGACATCATAGGCTACAACTACCACGACTCCGACTTCGCAGCCGTGCCACGCAACTTCCCCGGCAAGCCCTTCATCGTCACCGAGAGCGTCTCAGGCCTGGCCACGCGCGGCTACTACGACATGCCCGCCGACAGCATACACCGCTGGCCCGAGCGCTGGGACAAGCCCTTCTTCAACGAGACGTTCTCCTGCTCGAGCTACGACAACTGCCACGTGCCCTGGGGCAACACCCACGCCGGCACCATGCGCCACGTCCGCGACAACGATTTCATCTCCGGACAGTTCGTGTGGACCGGCTTCGACTACCTCGGCGAGCCCACGCCCTATGGCTGGCCCGCCCGCAGCAGCTACTTCGGCATAGTCGACCTCGCCGGCTTCCCCAAGGACGTCTATTATATGTATCAGAGCGAGTGGCGCCCCGACATCCACGTGCTGCACCTTCTTCCCGCACTGGAACTGGGAGCCGGGACAGGATGTGGACGTATGGGCCTACTACAACAATGCCGATGAAGTGGAACTGCTGCTCAACGGCCGTAGCCTCGGCACCCGCTCCAAGGGGAAGGACGACTTCCATGTGAGCTGGCGAGTGCCCTTCGAACCCGGCGCGCTCACAGCCATCAGCCGCCGCGACGGCCGCGAAGTGGCCCGCGCCGAGCGCCGCACCGCCGGCGAGCCCGCCGCCATCCGCCTCACCCCCGACCGCTCAGTCATCGCAGCCGACGGCTCCGACCTCAGCTACGTCACCGTCGAGATAGTCGACCGCGACGGCAACCTCTGCCCGTGGGCCGACAACGAGGTCACCTTCAGCGTCGAAGGCTCGGCCGTCAACGAAGGCGTCGACAACGGCAGCCCCATCTCGCTCGAGCGCTTCAAGGCCGACAAGCGCAAAGCCTTCTACGGCAAAGCCCTCCTCATCCTGCGCAACGACCACGGCCGCAAGGGTCCCGCCACCGTCACGGCCACATCGCCCGGCCTCAAGACGGCAAGCGTCACCGTCAAGTCCGAATAAACAGTCTCAAAATTAGGAATAAGAAGCGGATATTGCTATCTTTGCAATCGCTTAACCTTTTGTCTGAACACTTTCACCCTATGAAAACGCCTATAATCTCGCTGCTCCTCGCAGCATCCGCACAATTCGCCATGGCACAGGCACCCGTCTATCTCGACCACAACGCGCCCATCGAGGACCGCGTGGAGGACGCGCTCAGCCGCATGACCCTCGACGAAAAGGTGGCCATGTGCCACGCCCAGAGCAAATTCTCATCTCCCGGCGTGCCGCGCCTCGGCATCCCCGAACTATGGATGAGCGACGGCCCCCACGGCGTGCGCGCCGAAATCAACTGGAACGACTGGGGCTACTCCGACTGGACCAACGACTCCGTCACCGCCTTCCCGGCCCTCACGGCCCTCGCCGCCACCTGGAATCCCGAGATGTCGGCCCTCTACGGCAAGAGCGTCGGCGAGGAAGCCCGCTACCGCGAGAAGGACGTGCTCCTCGGCCCCGGAGTCAACATCTACCGCACCCCGCTCAACGGCCGCAACTTCGAATACATGGGCGAGGACCCCTACCTGGCATCCGTCATGGTGGTGCCCTACATCCAGGAACTGCAGAAGAACGGCGTCGCCGCCTGCGTCAAGCACTTCGCTCTCAACAACCAGGAGCAGTGGCGCGGCAACATCAACGCCAACGTGAGCGACCGCGCCCTCTACGAAATCTATCTCCCGGCCTTCAAGGCTGCCGTGCAGGAAGGCGGTGCGTGGAGCATCATGGGCGCCTACAATAAGATCTGGAACCAGCACTGCTGCCACAACAAGCGCCTGCTCAACGACATACTGCGTGGCGAGTGGGGCTTCGACGGCGTGGTGATCACCGACTGGGGTGGCGCCCACGACACCAAGGAGGCCGCCCTCAACGGTCTCGACATCGAGATGGGTTCCTACACCAACGGCCTCACCTCCGAGAGCGAGTTCACCTACGACGACTATTATCTCGGCAAGAACTTCCGCGAGATGATTCAGCGCGGCGAGCTCCCCGACTCGGCCGTCGACGCCAAGGTGCGCAACATCCTCCGCCTCGTCTTCCGCACCTCGCTCAACGACAAGAAACCCCTCGGCTCGCTCCACACGCAGGCCCACTACGACGCCGCCAAAGCCATCGGCGACGAGAGCATAGTCCTGCTCAAGAACAGCGGCATCCTGCCCCTCGACCCCGCAGCCGGCAAGAAGATACTCGTCGTGGGCGACAACGCCGTGCGACGCCTCTCCGACGGCGGCGGCTCGTCTGAGCTCAAGGTCAAGGACTACGTGTCGCCCCTGCAGGCCATACGCGACGCCTTCGGCGCCGACAACGTGGAGTTCGCCCAGGGCTACCTCGCCGGACGTCCCATGTACGGCCGCATCGACGAGATTCCCGCATCCGTCCAGGACTCGCTCCGCCGCCAGGCCGTCGACATGGCCCGCAACGCCGACGTAGTCATCTACATAGGCGGCCTCAACAAGAACGCCTACGAAGACTGCGAGAGCACCGACCGCAAGGGCTATGACCTCAGCTACGACCAGAACACCCTCATCAGCGAGCTGGCCAAGGCCAATCCCAACATCATCATCGCCAACATCACCGGCAACGCCTACGCCATGCCCTGGGCCGACAACGTCCCCGCCATCATGCACATAGGCTACCTCGGCACCATGGGCGGAGCATCAGTCGCCGACGCCATCGCCGGACGCATCAACCCCTCGGGCAAGCTCCCCTACTCCATCCCCGTGCGCCTGCAGGACAACGGCGCCCACGCCTTCGACGTCAACTCCTATCCCGGCGTTATCACCAAGCCCGGCGACAAGGTGGACAACTGCCCCGAGCAGCAGTACAAGGAAGACATCCTCGTGGGCTACCGCTGGCACGACACCAAGAAGATCCCCGCCCGCTACGCCTTCGGCCACGGCCTGAGCTACACCGACTTCACCTATGGCAAGCCCGTGCTCTCCGCCAAGGAGATGGCCGCCGACGGCTCGCTCACCGTCACCGTGCCCGTCACCAACACCGGCAAGCGCGAAGGCGCCGAGGTGGTGCAGCTCTACGTGGGCGACGACAAGGCCTCCGTGCTGCGTCCCGTCAAGGAGCTCAAAGGCTTTGAGAAAATCACCCTCAAGCCCGGCGAGACCCGCGAAGTCAGCTTCACCGTCACCCCCGACATGCTGAAATACTTCGACGACGCAGCCCACGAGTGGCGCGCCGAGCCCGGCAGCTTCACCCTCTACATCGGCGGCGCTTCCGACAACACTCCCGCAAAGGCACGCTTCACCCTGGCAAAATAAACGATGAAATTCAAATTCAACACCATCGGCCTCTTCACCGTGCGCCAGCCCGAGATGGTCGCCTTCTACCGCGACGTCATGGGATTCAGCACCGACTGGGCGGGCTCGGACAACGTCGACATGACGCTCGACGGCATGCGCCTCATCATGTATCCGCGCGAGAAATTCGAGCAGATGACCGGACGCGCCTACGGCTATCCCGAAGGCATGAACGGCACGCTGGAGATATCGTTCGATGTTGACTGCTACGCCGAGGTCGACAGCGCCTACGAGCGCTGCACCGGCCTTGGCGCCGAAGGCGTGTTCCCGCCCACGACAATGCCCTGGGGCCAGCGCACCTGCTACATAGCCGACCCCGACGGCAACCTCATCGAAATATCGTCGTTCAATCCCCGATAAAAGCACCGAAAAAACCAACAAAAATCCATAACAATCTATCTCACACTACAATGGCAAAAGAATACTTTCCCGGCATAGGCAAGATCGCCTACGAGGGTCCCGAGAGCCGCAACCCGATGGCATACCGCTACTACGACGCCAACCGCGTCGTCCTGGGCAAAAAGATGAGCGAATGGCTCAAGTTCGCCATGGCCTGGTGGCACACCCTGTGCGCCGAAGGCGCCGACCAGT
>JAAGKN010000269.1_pt1 | contig 70512 bp, 55 predicted proteins | sample 6206371 | NCBI WGS metagenome assembly JAAGKN01 (sample SAMN11533720, study PRJNA540317) | gut metagenome | isolation source: fecal pellets from male and female animal of same cohort | host: Peromyscus leucopus | place: USA:CA | collected 2017
TGCGGAGTTTTTTTATTTAATCTTCATCTTCCAAGTCGATTGGGATTTGTCGTTTGAACGCTTCCTTGAAAGAGATCAGCGACTCGGTTCGGGCAAGCCCTAACGGTTGAAGTTTATTATGGATAATGCTCAATAAGTGCTGATTATTCTTCGCATATATCTTTATGAATAAATCATATTGTCCTGTCGTGTAATGACATTCAACCACTTCCGGGATTTCCTTCAGAGCTTCCGTTACCGATGGAAACTGCCCGGGAGATTTGAGAAACAGACCCATGTATGCACAAGTCTCATAGCCTACTTTTGTGTTGTCGACGATAAATTCGGATCCTTTGATTACGCCCAAATTGGTAAGTTTTTGTATACGTTGGTGTATTGCTGCACCCGATACATTACATTCCCGCGCTACTTCAAGAAATGGCATACGGGCATTACCGATGATTAGTTTTAATATCTTCTCGTCAAGTTCATCCAGTTGATGGTGTGCCATAATTTATGTATATTTGTATATCTGTATAATCAGTTCTTACAATCTTAATACAAATATAAATAATCTCTAATGATTAACCTCTATTTTTTAGTGAAATATTTTAGTTTGTAAGTTCCTTTAGTAGTAATAATCTTCTATTTTATAGTTTTATGAGTTTACAATCAGTAGTAGCATGTAGGTTGGTAAAAGACTTTTCTGCTCCGGTATTGGATCTGATAGAGAGAACATACACAGAATCTTTTCCGGAAGTGGAACGTCGTGACTTTTCGCTTGTTCGCAATTTGGTTAAAGACGAATCCCGGTTTATCGTGTATGCTTTATCAAAGGAAGACCTGTATGTCGGCTTCATCACCGGCTGGCTTTTTGACGGTTATACTTACGTGGAGCATTTTGCAATTGATCCGGCGGCCCGTAACGGGGGAATAGGAGCTGAGGCTATGAAGCAATTTCTGGTCTTTTGCGGTACTCCGGTTGTTCTGGAGGTGGAAATGCCTTCAGATGAGATGAGCAAACGCAGGATTGGCTTTTATGAGCGTCTGGGTTTTAAACTGGACAATCAGGTTTATCACCAGCCTCCTTACCGGGAAGGCGGGGAATGGTTGGAGATGCGGCTTATGACGTATGGCGATGTTGATCTGGAGCATTCTTTCGAGCAGGTGAAGAATTGTCTTCATAGGAATGTGTATGGAGTGAAAGGCGAGTAAGTCAGACCCCGAAGGTTCTATTTATGTGGAAGTACCCCTGTTTTTACTGTCAAACAGCTTAATCATAGAGTTTTTGCTTTTAGTCGAAAAGTAAAAGAGTGGTAGCTATTGTTGTAAAGAACAGTGTATCTATTTATTATATGGGAGTATCACATCTTTATCTTCCATTCAAATATATAGTTGCGGATATGAAATAGGGAGGTAACCTAAATTAGGACGGGACATAAAGTGAAGGCATACTTTGAGGTGAAGGCAGTTCGGGTATCTGGCTTCATCATTGTATGGGTAATCAAAAGATTTCAAGGACGGGTGAAGCAAAAGGAGCCTAACCGTAACTAAAATAAAAAAGGCGGGGTTAGAAACCTCGCCTTTTTTATTTTGTATATCCAGAGATTAGTCAGCAGCCTGACGGGCAGAATAACTAATCTTCAATGCGTATGCTTCACGAAGCGCCTGCTTAACGTCTGTGATAATACCCATCTTAGTTTCTTGATCTGCCTTGATAGATACTGTCATGAACGGCTGGTCTTCTTCTTTCATACTGGATTTTTCCTGAGCAATGTAATCCTGAATTTCCGATACTTCAGCGAACTTATCATTCAACTGCAAGCGGGCTTCAGAACCCATTTTAGCCTGATATTCCTGAGTTGGCTTTCCAACATAGATGAATGTAACCAACGATTTCTTTTCCAGCTTCTGAAGTTCAGTAGCCTGTGGAGCACGGAATTGCACCATCAATGTTACTTCACGCATGGATGTTACCATCATGATGAAGAACAAGAAAGCGAACACCAAGTCAGGTAATGATGACGTATTCAATTCGGGCATTTCACGTCCGCCCGCTTTACTAAACTTTCCCATTACTTCTTATCTCCATAATTTTTAGGTTCTGCTTCAGAAATCTTTTGCGGATAAATCTGTTGCACAGCCTTTTGTTGATCTTCTTCCAAATCTGCGAATGCTTTTCCGAATTTCTTTTTGGAAACGTCATCACGCAGTTCATTATATGCTTTAGCCAATTCGTTCTGGACGCTGATATAAGCCTGATATTCGGTACCACGGTCGTTCTGCAAGGAAATCACGTGCTTTTTAGCGGTCATCACTTTTCCGAAGAAAGGAACGTCCTCTTCTGTCTTTTCGGGCTTGTTCGCGTCGTTGTACGGGTTTTCAATGAACTCTTTTACTTTGTCTTTCAATTGCTTGATGTCGACGAACTGGTCGCCGCAGAGAATCTGGTTGCTACTGTTGATCAATACAACTAACAGGTTTCTCTTGTTAACTTCAACATCGTCCTTTTTCTGGTCTTTAGGAACAGGAGGCGGCAAACGTCTTGCCAAACCTTTATCTGTATCCATGGATGTAGTAATAAGGAAGAAGATAAGCAACATGAAAGCAATATCGGCAGAAGATGAACCATTGATACCCGGTGTCTTTCTTTTCTTACCCATTTCTTTCTTGTTTAATCAATTTCGTTATTACTTTTATTTGCCGATCAGTTTTTTTGCAGAGCCCCAAACAACACAAGCAATGATCAGAACCAATAACACAAGTGTGGACATGATCCACATATCTGTGATTTGTAACCAACCGGCTGTGTTGAATTTCTGTGAGTCTGCATTCAAACCCTGTAACGGAGTTCCATCACCGATAGAATAAGTGATGAACAACATCGCAACAAATGCTACTGCTACGACTAAAGACATGATTGCTGATTTGGGATTGGATGTCAGCAAAGTGACAAATTGCCATACAGCAAATAATATCATACATACGATTGTAGCAAAGAACAAACCTGTTGTCCAGTTGATCAACAATCCTGTGTTTACATATTCTTTCATTTCTTCTCCCGGATTGGCTACGCCTCCGCCGAAGAACATACCCAGTACGACGATACTGATAAGTGAAACTATCAGCAGTGTCCAACTGGACATTTTTCTAATTTTAGTAACTGCCATAGTTGTTTATTATTTTCTGAATTTGAGGTTGTATTTGATAACTAAGTCCAGCAAAGTGATAGAAGCATCTTCCATCTGGTTCAGGATAGCTTCCAGTTTGCTCAGCAAATAGTTATAGAATACCTGAAGGATCAAAGCTACGATCAAACCACCTACTGTTGTGATCAAGGCCACTTTCATACCACCTGCTACAACCGTCGGGCTGATATCACCAACCTGTTCGATTTTATCGAATGCCATGATCATACCTACTACAGTTCCCAAGAATCCTAATGACGGTGCCATTGCGATAAACAATGTGATCCAAGACATATTCTTTTCCAAAAGACCACCCTGAACACCACCGTAAGAAACGATAGATTTTTCAACAACATCAATACCCTGATCAATTCTCATCAAACCTTGATAAGCGATAGAGGCGATAGGACCTCTTGTGTCACGAGCAATAGCTTTTGCGCCTTCTACATCACCTTTGTCTAAAGCTTCTTCAATGCCTTTCAGTAATTTGTTGGAGTTAGTTTCAGCCAAGTTCAAGTAAATAATTCTTTCCAAGCAGAAAGCCAAACCGAAAATCAATGCGATAGCTACCAAACTCATGAAGTCGGCACCACCTTCGATGAACTTAGTCTTCAAAGCTTGGTACATACCACCTTCAACAGCGGTTTCGGCTGCTTCTTGCGCGAATGCTACAGAAGAGATTCCAAGAGCACATAAACTCATGAACGTTTTTGCAAAATACTTTTTCATTGTGTGTTTAATTTTTAAGATTAATAATTCTCTTATTTGTTTTTATTTTTTTGTTATTAATAATCGTCATGGTATCTTAAAGCGGAGTGAGGGGGATTCGAACCCCCGAAACCCTTTTGGGGTTTACACGCTTTCCAGGCGTGCCTCTTCAACCACTCGAGCATCTCTCCAAAAACAAGCCACTGTTTCTCTAAAACGGGTGCAAAATACGAAAAAAATTGCATATCCAAACGTTTCAGTGCACAAATCTATAGTTTTTGCTTGATATATGCACAATATCTGACTGATAAATTTTGAATACGCGCAAAAATATCTCACGATATTGGTTTATTCTCGATTTTAAATAGTTTTAGAGCATTTATCCGTGTTGTTTCAACGGTCTCTTCAAGCGTCAGTCCATAGGTCAGGGCTACTTTTTCAGCTGTTTTCCAGATATAGGCCGGCTCGTTCCTTCTCCCCCTGTAGGGGACAGGGGCGAGGTAGGGGGCGTCTGTCTCCAATACTATTTTCTGGATGTCTGTCTGCCGAATGATTTCCGACAGCTTGGAGTTTTTAAATGTAATAACTCCATTTATCCCGATTTTGAAATTTTTTAATTTTTTAATTTCTTCCAATTCGGCTTCATTACCGGTAAAACTATGAAAGACTCCGGTGAGCGTGTCGGCTCCTACCTTATATAAGGAGTCGAAAACTTCCGGGTAGGCGTCGCGGGTGTGAATGGCGACCGGCAGATTGAGATCGATGCTCCATCTGAGTTGTTCCTCGAATACTTCTTTCTGTTCCTTCAGGTATGTTTTGTCCCAATAGAGGTCTATACCTATTTCCCCGATTCCGCAATAAGCACGTTTGCCGAGCCATGATTCTGCTTCCTTTAAGTTTTTGGCATAATGCCCGTCGACGCTGGTCGGGTGCAATCCCATCATCGGATAGGCGAAATCCGGATAACGGTCGCACAGGTCATGCATCTGTCCGATGGTGGTTGTGTCGACATTCGGAAGGAGCAGGGTGTCTATGCCTGACTTTTTCGCGACTGTGATCAGTTGATCCTGCTCCGGATCGAAATCCTCTAAATACAGATGGTTGTGTGTGTCAATCAGTTTCATTTTAAGACTGGCGGTTCATTAAACGGGCGCTGATTTCTTTCAGTATGGTTAACTTTTCGGAATCTACGCTTAACGAGGCCAGGCAATTCATTGCCTGATTATAATATGCGTGTATTTTTTCTTCGGACAACTCTTTTAACCGTAGTTGGTTATAGATGGCTGTCACGGCGGTGATTTTCTCTGCCGGATCGAATGTCTTCTTGCCTATCCAGTTGTTCAGCTCCGCTTTCTGGGTATCCGAAGCAAGGCGTAAAGCGTTGATCAGCATGAATGTCTTTTTGTTGCAGAGTATGTCTCCTCCGATGTTTTTGCCGAATGTGGCCGTGTCTCCGTAAACATCCAACAGATCATCCTGCAACTGGAAGGCCAGTCCGATGTTGATGCCGAACTGGTACAGCGCTTCGGCATCCGCTTCCGGCGCATTCCCCATAATGGCTCCCATCTTCAAGGCACAGGCAAGCAATACGGCCGTTTTCAGGCGGATCATTTCGATGTATTCCGCTTCCGTTACGTCGGTTCTCGATTCGAATTCCATATCGTATTGCTGTCCGCCGCATATCTCAAGCGCAGTACGGGTGAACAGGTCTAATATTTCTTTTAATGATTCGGATTCCGTTTCGCCGATCAGTTGATAAGCTGCAATCAGCATGGCATCTCCGGAAAGGATGGCAGTGTTGGCATTCCATACTTTATGGACGGTCGGTTTGTTTCTTCTTTTATCGGCTTCGTCCATCAGGTCATCGTGCAAAAGGGTGAAGTTGTGGAATACTTCAAGCCCTAAAGCCGGCTTGACGGCTGTATCTATATTTTTCTTATATAGGTTACATGCCATTAGGACGAGTGCCGGACGGATTCTTTTTCCACCGAGTGAAAGAATGTACTCGATCGGGTCGTATAAACTTTTAGGCGGATAGGTAAATTGGAGCCGGGTAATTTCCTGCTCTATTTTTTGTAAGATATCATTAAAAGCGAACATAGATTATTAGTTTAAATAAAAAAGGCTGCTTCTATCGCAGCCTTTTTGTACTATTTACATGTTATTATTGCAGTCTGAATGTAACAGGTACTGTGTATTTAACACGTACGGGTTTACCTCTCTGTTTACCTGGTGACCATTTCGGCATGCTGTTGATCACACGGAGAGCTTCTTTATCCAGTGATGGGTCAACACCACGGATAACTTCTGCGTCTACGATGGAACCGTCTTTGTTAACCACAAACGAGCAGGATACACGACCCTGGATACCGTTTTCCTGGGCAATAACCGGATATTTGATTGATTTTGCCAGGTATTGTAACAAAGCTCCTTGTCCGCCGGGGAATTCAGGCATTGTTTCTACAACAGTAAAAATCTGCTGTGAAGATTCCTCTTCTTCTTCAACTACTGCAGGAGGAGTATAGGCTTCAACCTGTGCCGTGGCAGCATCGTCTTCCGAAGAAACGATTTCGACATCGTCCAACTTGACGTCATCTTCTACAACGGTTAATACTTCTGCTACAGGAGGTGCAGGAGGGGGAGGGGGAGGGGGAGGAGTATCCTCCGGTCTCGTGATTTCAACTTCTTCTTCCGCGATGATATCGGCAACGCCTTCACTTGTGGCGATTGTGATTTCACGGTCGCTCCATTCGAAGCCTACGAACAGGACTGCAAGTCCGACGATCATGCCCATCAGGACCCCCATCGCCTTACCTTTTTCCAGGTCCGCTTTTGGTGATTTCTTAACTTCCATATCTCTTAGTGTTTAAAGATGTGTTTTTCTTTTGCGACAAATATACGGAGTTATTTTTTAAATCCGAACAATTCGTATTAAATATACGCTATTTTTACTTTTTTTTTGACTGAGAATAAAAATAATAGCTTCTATATACCTTTTTCGGCTTTTTCCCGTTTCTGTAAATGGGGCGTATAGACCCGTTTTATTTATCTTTGTACGCATTTTACCAGAGAAATATGAAAAATATTCTATTTATACTCTTCTTTTCCTTCTTGTTACAGGCTGTTGTCGCGCAAACCGGCGACACCGGATATACCTTTCTCCGCTATCCTTCTTCGGCAAGAGCTAATGCGATGGGAGGCAATACGATGTCCTTGGTCGAACGGGACCCTTCCCTGATTTTTCATAATCCGGCTTTGTTGGGAGCCGAGATGGATCAGATGGTTAATCTGAATTACCTGAATTATATATCGGATATCAATGTCGGGAGCGCCCTTTTTACCAAGGCATATAAGGAAAAGGGAGCCTGGGGTGTGGGAGCTTCGTTCTTCAGCCAGGGAAAAATACGGGGGATGTCGGAGGATGGCCTTCCGACGGGAGATTTTACGGCAAAGGATATCAGTGTGAACGGTTTCTTCTCGTATGACCTTTCCGGGCGCTGGCGTGGTGGGGCTTCGTTGAAGTTTTTATATTCGGGGATCGGAGATTATACCTCGGTCGGTGTGGCTGTCGATGCCGGCTTGAGTTATTATGATTCCGAAAAAGGATTTTCTTTCGGTTTTGCTTTTAAAAATATCGGAGCCCAACTGAAGGCCTATGAGGACGAGCGCCAGAAAATGCCTTGGGATATCCAACTGGGGATCACCAAGCAGATGGCTCATGCGCCTATCCGCTTGTCGCTGACTGCACAGTATCTGACGAAGTGGAAAGTCGAGTATGTGGATGATTGCGACAGAGAATATACAGGTGATAATTTTTTCAAGTCTTTTATGAAACATTTGGTGATCGGTGTTGACTATGTTCCCTCCGACAACTTCTGGCTCGGTATCGGGTATAACCCTAAGACGGCATTGGATATGAAATTGCAGGGGGGGAACGCTCTTGCCGGTTTCTCCGGTGGTGCCGGTGTGCGGATCAAGATGTTCGACGTTGGTGTTTCCGTAGCCAAATATCATCCTTCGGCTCTTTCCATGATGCTGAGCATCTCCACTACGATCAGCGACTTCTAAGTAAATTCGTTCTCTTTTTTTGCTATAGTTTTTTTACCAATAGATTACTAATCCATTGGCTTCTTTGTTACATCTTATAGCTTGTTCGCTTGGAAGCAAGCGTTTTGTGGATTATATGGAAAACAATAAAATATAAGGATGAATAGGATGATTTATAAGGAAGGGAGAGATAAACTGTTGTATATTTGCATTTCCTTTACATTAATATATGTAGTGATGAAAAAGATAATTATAGCGATAGACGGTGTCTCTTCCACCGGGAAGAGCACGATGGCAAAAGATTTAGCAAAGGAACTGGGGTATACCTATATCGATACGGGGGCGATGTACCGGGCTGTCACATTGTACAGTTTGCAGCATGGTTTTTTTACAAGCGGCGGTATCGACGAACGGAAGTTGCAGGAGGCCATGTGCGATATCGATATCTCTTTCCGTTTTAACCCGGAAACCGGACGTCCGGATACTTATCTGAACGGTGTGAAAGTGGAGAAAGAAATACGGGGAATGGAAGTGGCCAACCGCGTGAGTCCGATTGCAGCTTTAGGTTTTGTACGCCGTGCGATGGTCGCCAAGCAACAGGAAATGGGAAAGGCGAAAGGGATCGTAATGGACGGTCGGGATATCGGTACGGTGGTTTTTCCGGAAGCGGAACTGAAGATTTACGTGACAGCCAGCCCGGAAGTGCGTGCCCAGCGACGTTTGGATGAACTGAAGACCAAAGGCGAGGCCGCTTCTTTTGAGGAAGTTCTTGAAAATGTGAAGACGCGTGACCATATCGATATGACTCGTGCCGAGAGCCCGCTCCGTAAAGCTGATGATGCCTTGGAGCTGGATAACTCGCATCTGACGATTGCCGAGCAGAAGGCTTGGCTCCTGGAACAGTATGAAAAGGTCGTTACAACGGATCAGCCATGATAGAAGTCGAGATAGATAAAGGTTCCGGCTTTTGCTTTGGCGTGGTGACGGCCATCGAAAGTGCCGAACGCGAACTGAAGAATACGAATACGTTGTATTGCCTCGGCGATATCGTGCACAACAGCTTGGAAGTGGAACGGCTGGAAGAGTCGGGACTGCGGACGATCGAGCACGACGAGTTTACCCGCCTGAAGGGAGAAAAGGTGTTGCTTCGGGCTCATGGCGAACCGCCTTCGACCTATGAGATCGCCCGGCAGAACAACATCACGATCGTGGATGCGACCTGTCCTGTGGTACTCCAGCTACAGCGCAAGATTCATAAATGCTATGTGGCTACGCGAGACAGCCATACGCAGGTTGTGATCTATGGAAAGAAAGGACATGCCGAAGTGAATGGCTTAGTCGGACAAACGGAAGGGACGGCTATCGTTATCGAGAAGATGGAGGATCTCGACCGGCTGGATTTTAGTCGGAATATCTGCCTTTTTTCACAGACAACCAAGTCGCTTGACGGCTTCCGCGAAGTTGTGGATGAGATCCGGAAGCGTATTGCGGACGGGGTGCAATTCGAATATTTCGATACGATCTGCCGTCAGGTAGCCAATCGCTTGCCGAACATCAAGACGTTTGCCTCCAAGCATGATTGGGTGTATTTTGTTGCCGGAAAGAAGAGCTCTAATGGAAAGATGCTGTTGGAAGAATGCCGGAAGGCAAATCCGAACACGGTCTTTATCTCGGAGGCGAAGGAGATTACCGAGCCGTTACCTGAAGGTGTGGGCAGTGTCGGTGTGTGCGGAGCGACATCCACTCCGAAGTGGCTGATGGAAGAGGTGGCCGTGCGCATTCGTGAATTGAACGCCAGCCGTTGACTTTTCGGGTTGAGATTTGATGAAGTTTTGGAAAATGGACAGTTTTTTGGCAAATAATTCGTATTTTTGCCGTAAACATTAAAAATAGAAAGAGATATGCCAATCAAGTGCATCGGTATTTTGACATCCGGCGGCGATGCCCCGGGTATGAATGCGGCCATTCGTGCCGTGACGCGTTCAGCCATTTATAACGGAATAGCGGTGAAAGGTATCTATCGCGGGTATAAAGGGATGATCACGGATGAAATAGAAGAATTTAAAACGCAGAATGTCAGCAATATCATACAGCGTGGCGGTACGATCTTGAAAACGGCCCGTTGCATGGAGTTCAAAACCCCTGAAGGACGTAAGCAGGCGCATGACAAGTTGGTGGAGCATGGTATCGACTCTCTCGTGGTGATCGGAGGCGACGGTTCTCTGACGGGAGCGCGTATCTTTGCTGATGAATTCAATATGCCGATTGTCGGACTTCCCGGTACGATTGACAACGATTTGTATGGGACGGATATCACAATCGGCTACGACACGGCGTTGAACACGATCATGGAGTGTGTCGACAAGATCCGTGATACGGCTACTTCGCACGAACGTTTGTTCTTTATCGAAGTGATGGGGCGTGATGCCGGCTTCCTGGCCTTGAACGGTGCGATTGCATCCGGAGCCGAAGCAGCCATCATCCCGGAGATCTCATTAGAGAAAGACCAGTTGGCAGAGATGATCGAGACCGGTTTCCGCAAGTCGAAGAACAGTAGTATCGTGCTGGTGGCAGAAAGCGAAGTGACTGGTGGTGCGATGGGAGTGGCGGAGCGTGTGAAACGTGAGTACCCGCAATTTGACGTGCGCGTCTCTATTTTGGGACATTTGCAGCGAGGCGGCTCGCCGACGGCACAAGACCGTATCCTGGCTACCCGTATGGGAGTTGCTGCAGTGGAAGCGTTGTTGGATGGCCAGCGTAATGTTATGATTGGCATTCAGAATGATCAGATCGTGAATGTTCCTTTCTCTAAAGCCATTAAGAATGACAAGCCGATTAACCGTGACTTGCTGAATGCACTTCGGATTTCCTCCATTTGATAATAAACAAAAAAACGAGGTTCGCGTCATTCGCGAACTTCGTTTTTTTAGTTACCGGCCGACAAATTCTCCAAGAATAAGTCCATCATCCGTTTGGCGGCGACGAACGAACTGATCTCGTTATTCAATACCTGCTGCTCCGTAAGGTTCAACATACTTTCTACCGCTGGATTATGATAGAATGTTTCGCGAAGCGTATCGTTAATGCTTTCATACATCCAATACTTGGCCTGCTCGTTACGCTTGTAGTTGAAGTAGCCGTTCTTTTGGGTGAATTCCATATACTCTCCGACCATATCCCAGATTTCTTTTATCCCCAGGTTATAGTAACCGGAATAAGTCAATACTTTCGGGAACCAGCCGGATTCGGGAGCCGGAAACAGGTGTAGGGCGTTGCGGAACTGCGCTGCTGCCAACTTAGCCTTTTCGAGGTTGTCACCATCTGCTTTATTGATGATGATCCCGTCCGCCATCTCCATGATTCCGCGTTTGATGCCTTGTAATTCGTCTCCGGTACCGGCAAGCTGGATCAACAGGAAGAAATCAACCATCGAGTGAACGGCCGTTTCGCTTTGTCCGACACCGACCGTTTCGACAAATACCGTATCGAATCCGGCAGCTTCGCAAAGAACGATCGTTTCGCGTGTTTTACGGGCGACACCACCTAAGGAGCCTGCTGATGGCGAAGGACGGATGAAAGCGTTCTTTTCACGGGACAGGGCCTCCATACGGGTTTTGTCGCCGAGGATGCTGCCTTTCGAACGTTCGCTACTGGGGTCAATCGCCAACACTGCCAGCTTACGTCCTTCCCCTATCAGATGCATACCGAACGCATCGATCGATGTGCTTTTACCGGCTCCCGGCACTCCGGTGATACCGATGCGGACAGACTTTCCTGCATGCGGCAGGCATTTTTCGATAATTTCCTGTGCCACTTGCTGGTGTTCATATTTGGAGCTTTCCACCAGCGTTACCGCCTGGCTGAGGATCGTAATGTTCCCTTTCAGGATACCTTCCACAAATTCGGCAGGCGTATATTCTTTGCGTTGAATCCTTTTTTTCAGATAAGGATTTACGGTCGGTACATCGGCTACTCCCTTATTCACCTTTAATCCTTTGTACAGATCGTCGTTCTCGGGATGTTCCATAATTTAGTTGAAAGTTATTTACTGGCTGTCACCTTCACCAACCGTACCGGACCGTTCGGGTCGTTGCATACGATGTTGACGAGGGCTTCCAGCTTCGTTTTTATCTCTTTCGGGCGGACCGTCACTTTGAAAGTGGCTGTCGTACCCGGTTTGATTTCTTTTTTACCATCGGAAACGGCTACGCGTTCGTCATCGCAGGAGGCACTGTAGATGACAAGCGGTGATTTTCCGGAATTGGTTATTTCGATCGTACCGCTGACCCGGCCGCCAACCAATGGGATGAAACTGCTTTTGTCGGGTAGTTTGCCGAAATCAAGCAGTGTCCCTGATAACTGTGCTACCGGAGCTTTCGCCTTTTCCGATGCGGTTAGTTTGCTGAAATCGTCTATGATATTGGCTGCAACGTACAGGTGGCTTTCCGTTCCTTTCTTTTGGCCGACACTTTCGACAGTCAGCGGAATTTCGGCTGTCACACGGCCCTTCCGCTTAGCCTCTTTCGCATTTATCAGGATAGATATTTCGCCTGTTTCACCCGGAGCCAGTTTAGCCGGATTGGCTACGATGTTCAGATAATGCGGCGTCTTTCCTAAATGAACGTTCAAGGAGGTTTCTCCTTCATTGATTATGCTGATCTTTTCTCCCAATGTCTCTTCAGGGCGAACTGTGCTGTAGAGGATATTCTTGGTTTGCAGCTTCAGATCGCCGATGCTATAAGGATAAATCAATATGGGTTGAGCTTCTTTAGGAGTCACGTTTCCTTTGATGCCTAAGGAGAAGCTGCCTTTTTTGCCGTTACTGTAGATGGCTATGGTCTTGTAAAAAGGACCGGGACGCCCTTTCGGGTTGTAAGTTACTTTTACCTCTCCGGTCTTGCCCGGAGCGATGGGCTCTTTGGTCCATTCGGGTTGCGTGCAGCCGCAAGAAGCGGTGATCCGCGTGATGACAAGCGGGCCGTTACCTGTGTTTTTGATCTTAAATATGTGACTTGCCAATCCATCGGACTCTCCTATCGTACCGAAGTTATAGATTAACTCGTCTGCACTGATTTGGGCGTTATTTTGTGCCGATATACCGCTTATGACAAACAGTATACCGGCAAGTATAAAGACCAGTCTGTTTCTGTTCAACATTCTTTATCGTTCAGTTTTCCTGTTATTATTCTACCTCTCCCCGGATTGTCAGGATAAAACTACCGGTTTTACCATTGCTGTATACGGAAATAGTCTTGACAAAAGGACCGGGACGGTCTTTCGGGTTGTAAGTGATTTTGATATCGCCTGTTTTGCCTGGAGCTATCGGTTCTTTTGTCCATTCCGGCGTCGTACAGCCGCAAGAGGCGATGACACGTGTCAAGACCAACGGCGCATCGCCTGAATTTTTTATTTTAAAAGTATGCGATACATTGCCGTTCGCTTCCTTGATTGTTTTGAAATCGAAAGAGGTTTCATCTGCCGAGATTACAGCTTTGTTTTGAGCTGAAGCTATTCCTGTTGCCAGCAGGATGGCCATAAAAATAAAAATAATCTGTTTCATTTTCTCTTTTTATTTAGCTATTGATTAGAACGCAAAGATAATTATAAATAGACAATTATCAAAATGTCACTACCATCCCATGAAAATGGGATTAGTAGGGCATGTAAAAAGATTTAGTAGTGCGGGTAATATTTTTTAACGTTTCTTTTTGAACGCAATAACCTCTTTCGGGCTATCGAAATGACAGAAACGAAATTTAATCCACCCGGATAATATTTCCTTCTGTATGTGAGACAAATTCGGGGGCATACAGACATTGGATCGTACTGATTCCTCCTGCATATTCACCGGTGCGTGTCACGTATACGGCATATTCCAGGACGAAAGTTCCTTGGGGCAGGCGATCGAAGAAAAATTTCTCCGAAACATCTGTCGGTGACTGGTAGTACCAGACCCCGTCCCTGTAGATAGAACCGGAAAGTTGCTTCGCTGGTTCAAAACATCCGGCGCGGAGGTCTTTCAGGAAGACGTAATCCATTTCGCGATCGGTGCGGACGACGAGGCGGACAATCACTTTGTCGCCGACACGGAGCGGTTGCTCCGGGGTAACCGGACGAAGCTGCTGTCCGGATCCGTCATTTGTTTCTACAAACAGTCTCTTTTCTACGTTCAGGACACCTTTCTGTTTTTTCACGTCGTTGATGTGCTGAAAATATTGCTCGTAGATCGCTCCCCATGCAGGTGCTGATCCTTCTTTACGAATGGAAACGGAGTTTTCTTCGGATGTGGTTATTTTCTCATCCGAAACGGTTACTTTCAGGTAGCCGGTAGCCAATTCACCGTTTGTCGTGCTATAAATTTGTTTACCCCATTGGGCTGTACAAGTGTTGTTTGTGTCCAACCAGTCACTGCCTGTCAGAAGCAAAGCATAGATGGCGTTGACTGTTGCCGGGACGGATTCCCAGTTCTGTGTTTGTTTCTGGCTGAGCAACCATTGTTTCATACGATCCGTTTCCTGTTTGTTGGGCGAAACTTCATTGAAGAAAGTCATCAGCAGGCAATGGGTGTCGATCGGGGAGGTAAAGGTGTCTGCTCCTCTCCGGTTGTTAGCCCAATACATGCCTTTGTCCGGAGAGGTCGAAGCTGTTTTACGCAGCCAAGTGATAATTTTTCCGGCAATCTCTTTCTTTCCGTTCCTCCACATGAGCCACGCTATTTCTCCTTTTCCGTGGATGGATTGTTTGTTCCACTGCTTTTCTGCCAGGTTTGTATAGTAGCGGATCGCTTTGCGGGCCGAACTGAGCTCCGGAATGTCACGGTAATGGCTGCGGACAAACAAGTATTCGATTTCCAATGGAGAGATTTCGTTTTTCTGCCAGTTCTTGATCTTTTGGAGTGATTCGTAGTCGGACTGAATTTGTTTGTCTACGAATTTGAGTGCTTTTATCTGCATCTCCTTCTCTTGTTGGTCATATTCGACCGCATTCAATTCTGTCAGTCGGCTCATCCCTTTCAATATATAGAGGGTGAGTTTCTGGCTCGGATACATACCTTTGAACCAACCCCAGCCACCGTCCGGTGTTTGAAGGTCGAGAAGATGTCGGAGGGCGATTTCCCGCTGCCCCGCTGCCCGGTTCATATCGAACAAGAGAGAGAGGCGTTGTTTCTGTTCCGTCTCGCTGCCAGCCTCCAGTACCCAAGGTGTTTCCTGTAGGAGGATGTTTTTCAGTTCTGTATTCTTTTCCAGGTTGGAATAGAGTGTGGAGGCGTTTCCACCCTGTGCTTTCCACTGGCTGATGACCTGCTGGATACGCGGGTGGGCGGTTGCGATGTAGCTGGCCAGTGTGTTGCTGTAATAAGATGCAAACCAGGAAATGATGTTGTCGTTTTCCGGTTGAGTGAGGGTTGGCAATGCCTGTACGGCGTACCAAACAGGGTTGGCCGTCAGTTCCAGTGTTGTGCGGAACGGTTTGATATTTTTGTCATTTTTCAACCGTATCACTTCCTCATTCTTATCGAATAGGTAGAACGGGGTGCTTTCCGTTACCGGTATCTCGTTTGGAAGAACCGGGATCAGATGTTGCTCGCCGTCACTTCCTTTGTCGGAATCGGCAATGATGCGGCAACCTATAACGCCGCTTGCAGAGGCTGGAACCCGGAATGACCAGTTGATTGTCGTAGTACTGTCTGCGCTTAAGGTGAAAGGTTTCTGCGATTTAGTCAGACAGATGACAGGCTGGTCGTTGTCCGGATCAAACAGTTCCAGGCTGGCACGTCCGTCTATTGTGGCATCTGACCGGTTGCTGACCTGCGTCGTGAAGGTCACTTCGTCGCCCTGGCGTAGGAAACGCGGGAGGGCAGGAGTTACCATCAGCGGCTTATTGGTCATGATTTCGCGGGACAGATAGCCGTATTTCAGGTCTTCTGTCTGTGCTAACAGTTGCAGTTTCCAGGTCGTGTTGCTTTCGGGTATCGTGAAACTGAAAGCTACGTCTCCGGCTTCGTCGGTCACTAAGGCCGGATAGAAGAAGGCTGTTTCGTCGAAGTTTTCGCGAAGTTTGACCGGTTCTTGTTGTATTTTGCGGAACAGGGCGGGATATTCTGATTCCACCTCTTCTTCGGCGATGATATCAGCGACATCCTGATCCGCCTTTATTGCCGATTCTTCCAGCGGCGCACTGTCATTTGTGATGCTGAGGACTTCGGACACTGCCGGAACTGTCGCTGACTTCATGACGGCTCCTGTCGCATACAGGCGGTTGTTGCGCCCGTAGCGGTATCCTATCGGCAAGACATCCTGCCAGTCAAGTTGGTTATATTGATATTGCGGTATGGTCAGCCCTTTCCGGTTTTCCGTTTCGTACCGGCTACTGTTTGTGAATGCAGTTCCTTCGGAAAAACGCGGAGCGTACAGATAAACATATCTTTGTGGAGAAAAAGACCAGCTAAAAGGCAGCAACTTATCCAATGAAGCGTCGTACATACTTGCCAGAACCTCTGCGGAGACGACTGATGAATCGGCATCCGTAATACGGAATTTCCAATTCTCCTTGCTTCCCGGCAACAGGTGGTCGCGGAATGTCTTTGCTTGGATATTCAAATTCCGGTTCGGTTGCCGGCGTTGAACCGGAATTTGTCTCACATACATCTTGCCGTCTTTGACAAATGTGAAAGATACGGTGAATCCCTCTCCGTCCGTTTCCTTGAACGGAATGCGGAAGGTTCGGTTTTCATCGCTCAACCGGATGTACTTACGTTCTGTGCATTTGTTGTCTGCTGTATAAATTTCATATAATATATGCGTGTCCTTGTCGGAAGTTCCGAAAATGAACGCAGCCTCTTCGCCCGGCAGGCAGGTCGTGTGCTCTTTGATCAGCCAAGTATGCATGAATACGGGTGGTCGTTTATCTTGGCGGCTGTACAGGATGAAATCTTGATCGGCGGAAACTTCTTTCCCGTTGGAGTCAGTCGATTTCACTTCCAGGCGATAGCGTCCGGCGGGAAGTTCGCGGAATACGACAGGCGATATTTCATCTCCTGTCATGAAGGTCCCTACAGCCATCAATTTATTGATTTTATACCGGTCTGCACCGAATATATCCTTTTCCGGCTTTTCGTCCGACAGGGAATAAATCGTGTAACTTCCCTCTGCGGATATTTTCTGCCTGTTCACGGTATAGGCCGTTATCATGGCTTTGGCGGAGTTGTTCTCCATTTCCTGTCCGGGCATTTGGATATCCAACAGGATGCCTGTGTCGCCGACGGAGAAGGTATAACTTGTTTCTTGTGTTTCCCCTTTACTGTCGGTCAGAGTTGCTGTTACTTCGTAGCTCTGGAAGGCCGGGCGCATATCCGATGTTTCCGGCCGTTCGGGTACGAAGGAGATCGTGAAGTTACCTTTATCATCAATTTTAGCCGTTCCGTTAGCCACCTGCTTATGTGTAAAGTCGAATGGGTTCGGCATGTAAAAACGTGCCCAAAACGGGTGGCGGGTGATCGTCCAGTTTATCTCGCCTGTCTGAAGGGCGATTCCTGAGAAAGTCTGTGCTTCGCCTGTCAGTTTCACCGGATTACCGAAAGACACTTCTTCCTTGAGTGGCAGGAAACAGACTTTGAAAGTCGGACGTTTGTATTCTTCTACCCGGATATTTGTACGGGCTTTTTCTGAAACTAAAGTGAAGTTGCCGCTCAATGTCTGTGATGGGATCGTGAACTCTCCGTTGAAAGAGCCGAATTTGTCTGTCTTGAATTCTTTGCGGGCTACTTCCTTATGGTTGGCATCCTGCAAGGTGACGGTATAGGTTTGTCCGGCTACGACATGCGGTTTGTCTGTATCCTTTATGTAGGCGATACCTTTAAAGAAGAGGTTTTGTCCCGGCCGATAGATTCCGCGGTCGGTGAATAACGACAGATTGATCTTGTCCTTTTCCTGTTCGGGGCGTAAAGAACCGTATGGGTATATATTTGTGATAATGGAGGAGGTGTCTTCACGGAATACCGGACGTATGTGTTTGACCTTCTTTTTGTCTGGAAGGATAGCGATGCCTAACCGGTCTGTTTTCACTTCTCCCTGACGTTGGATGGTTCCATTCATCATATTGGTTTTGTAATAAATTACGGTTGCACCTTCGATCGGTTTGCCACTTCCCAGGTCGGTGACAAGTACTTCCGAGTTATTTGTCTGGCTGCGGGTAAGGGCTGCCAGGCGGCTGACACTAAAATGGTTGGAGACTGTCAGCCGCTTGCCGGGAACCGTGATCACATATTCGTACAGGCCTAACTTGTCCATCGGGATGGTAAGGGTGGAATCGTCCTCGGTGTAGGAGTTGGGGAGATGCATGTCGAATGTGATTTCTTTCACCAGTTCTCCTCTCATACTTTTACTGTTCTTGTACGGATTCCGCCAGGCATTTTCCGGCTGACGGAGGCTTTTGTAGATGCGTACGGTTAGTTGAGGCGTGTTGACATATTTGAGTTGCAATGTCAGATTCTTGCCGGGATAAACGTTATTATCGGACTGGATATTCAGTACCGGCGTTTCCATTTCGTTCAGCCGGTTCTTGAAAATGTTTACACGTTCGTATTTGGGATATTGTCTGATACTTTCTTTGCAAAGTGAATAAATGAATGCTTGAATGGAGTCTTGGTGAGCCTTGTTGCCTTGGTAACGTTCCCGTTGGAGAAGGTTCATCTCGGCAATGCGTATTTCAGCGGCAAACGGTTCTTTACCGTATACCTTATACAAACTGTCCAACGTGTTTCTGTATTCGTTGGTGTTTGTAGATCGGATGTCGTATTTATATTGGCTGTAGTCCAGTTCGTCCAGCAATAAGGCTTTCTTTTCCGGTTGTGTACGACGGAATGCAATCAAATCTTCATACCATTTATCCGACGGTTGTATGTCGATTGCCCGGAAAGTCAGGAAATCATACAAGGTAGGGCGGAGTTCGGGCGTGTCTTTCCCTTTTTTCAGGATCAGGTTGTATTGGCTGACCGGTGTCTGCTGCAACAGGCGGGCCGGTTGGAGAGATTGTGTCAGTTCCTGTTTGATCTTGTCCTGGAAAAGGTTGGAGGTCCATTCCCGGATATCTTCGGGCACATAACCTGCCAGTTCGGTCCGTTGGTTGACGATCCAGCGGTTCTGCATATAATAGTTATTATACATCTCCGCAATCATGGAATGTAGGATTGCCACGGATGCCGAGTCGGGACATGCACCGGCATATGTTTCCACCTCCTTGATCAGTTCAGGAAATGTGTCGGTATCTTTCTCCAGCAGGTTTTTCATCCGGGTAATAAGTGACTGGATCAACAAGGGAGTATTTTTCGTTTGGATGGCTTCTGTTATAGCCTTTTCATTGGTGGATGCCTGATTTGCTTTCACGTAGAATATAGTAGAAACTATTCCGCATGCGATCAGGGCTGAAACAATAATTGCTCTTATCTTCATATCTATATGGATTTACTTGTTAAAACAAACATCCTTTCAAATATAGATACAAAGAAAGAGCAAAAAGTTGTAAAATTACCGTTAATTAGGAGTAATTCTATTTTTTACGAACGTAAGTCAGGAATGTGTAGGGGTACGGATTTTTCTCGTCGGCAGGAAAATCCTGACGTTCCACCTCTTCCCACAGGTCCCAGTTGACAACGGGGAAAAATGCGTCTGCATCCGGAAACTCTCCGTGAATGCGGGTCAGATACATCTTGTCGGCAATCCCTAATCCTTGTCTGTAAACCAAAGAACCTCCGATGATGAAGATGTTTTCTTCCTTTTCGCAAATATCCAGTGCATCATGCATGGATTCGCAGGCAAAGCAATTGATGAAACCGGCTTCAGGCATGGTGGTCAGCACGATATTTTTACGGTTGGGCAATCCGCCTTTTGGTAAAGACTCGAAAGTTTTACGTCCCATTATTACGGCGTGTCCTGTTGTCAGGTCTTTAAAACGCTTCATATCTGCCGGCATGTGCCAGAGCAGACCCAGATTCTTCCCGATCGCATTGTTGTCGGAAATAGCTGCTACAATTGAAATAGTACTCATAAACTTATCGAATTTAATAAAACTTGCTGTTTTTATCTTGATGCTAAATTTATACGGCTACCTCTCCTTTGATGTGAGGATGAGGGTTGTAACCTGTCAGATTGAAATCCTCGTACTGGAAACCGAATATGTCTTTTACTTCCGGATTGATTTCCATCCGGGGAAGAGGCCGCGGATCACGTGTCAATTGCAACTTCACCTGTTCAAGATGGTTCGTGTAAATATGTGCATCACCGAGCGTATGGACGAAATCTCCTGCTTTCAGTCCGGTTACCTGTGCCATCATTTGTAATAACAGGGCGTACGAGGCTATATTAAAAGGTACGCCTAAGAAAATATCGGCACTGCGCTGGTACATTTGCAGGCTCAGGCGGCCGTTGGCCACATAAAACTGGAAGAAGGCGTGGCAGGGAGGCAGATTCATATTGTCCAAATCTCCCACGTTCCAGGCGCTGACGATGATGCGGCGTGAATCCGGATTTTGTTTGATTGTCTTAACTGCTTCACTGATCTGATCGATGCTGCCGCCTTTATAGTCCGGCCATGAACGCCATTGGAAACCGTAGATATGCCCTAAGTTTCCATCCGGGTCGGCCCATTCGTTCCAGATTCTCACTCCATGTTCCTGCAGGTATTTTGCATTTGTATCGCCTTGAAGAAACCAAAGTAATTCATATATAATGGATTTCAAATGCAGTTTCTTTGTCGTGAGCAGAGGAAAACCGTCTTCAAGATTGAAGCGCATCTGATGTCCGAATACACTGTATGTACCGGTTCCTGTCCGATCTTCTTTCTTAACTCCTTCACGGAGGACACGATCGAGTAATTCTAAATACTGTTTCATTTTTCTCTATTATGAAAGACAAAAGTACGAAAGTGATTTGTATTAAACAACATTATTCTATAGCATCGTTTGTTTTTGATAATAATAGCGTATATTTGCTGCCTATCTAACAAACATTAATTTATTAGTATCGAAAATGAAGAGACTATGTATGGCTGTCATGGCAATGTGTGTGTTGTTGTCATGTACTGAGAAAAAAGAGGAAGCCACTCTTTCTGGACTGATGAAATCTAATTTCGTATCAGAAGTACAGGGAAAACCGACTGCGTTATATGTGTTGAAGAACCTGAATGGTGCGGAAGCCTGTGTGACGAACTGGGGCGGGCGCCTGGTGTCGGTTATGGTTCCTGACAAGGATGGCAAAATGACGGACGTTGTCCTGGGATACGATAATATCCAACAGTATGTGGACAATCCGGACAATAACTACGGCGGGTTGATCGGTCGTTACGGAAACCGTATCGCAAATGGTAAGTTCACGCTGGACGGTGCGGAATACCGGCTTCCGCTGAATAACAACGGGCATTGCCTGCATGGTGGTCCCGAAGGTTACCATACGGTTGTTTGGGATGCCAAACAGGTCAATGACCAGAGTGTGGAACTGACGTATCTCTCCAAGGACGGTGAAGCCGGTTTTCCCGGGAATCTGAACCTCAAGGTTACATATACATTGACGAACGATAATGCCGTCGATATCAAATATGAGGCTACGACAGACAAACCGACTGTTGTGAACCTGACGAACCATAGTTATTTCAATCTTTCCGGTGTTCCGGGTTCTCAGATCTTGGATCATACGCTGATGATTGCCGCCGACACTTATGTTCCGGTAGATGCAACCTTGATTCCGACCGGTACACTTGATCCCGTTGAAGGAACTCCGATGGATTTGCGTACGGCTGTTGCCATCGGCGCGCATATTGATGAGCCGTTCGAACAGTTGACATACGGAAAGGGCTATGACCATAACTGGGTTTTGAATAATAATTGCGACATCAATGTATTGGCCGCAAAAGCTGTTTCTGCAAAAAGCGGTATCGGCCTTGAAGTTTATACGAATGAGCCGGGTATCCAGTTCTATGCGGGAAATGCAATGGCAAAGGATGGTGATAAAGGCAAATTGGGTGTGATCTATCCGCATCGTGGTGCTTTGTGCTTGGAAACACAACATTATCCCGATTCTCCCAACCAGCCTAATTTCCCGAGTGTAGTACTGCGTCCGGGTGAAAAGTATTTCAGCCAGTGTATCTATAAGTTTACGGTTGAAAAGTAAAAAGCAAGCTCTCTGAAAGAGCGAGGTGAGACTCATCTTTTACAGGCGGGGCCTGTGAATAAGAAGTAAACGCTGAATGTTCTCTTCTTTCGAGGAGAATGTTCGGCGTTTGCCGTAACAGGGAGATTATGGACGGATCGGGACGACGTGGTAGGCGTTGCCATACTCGCGGTGTTTCGGGTAGACGTTTGTCAAATTAACAAGTGTCTGGCTTTCTGTTAAATGAATTGACAGGGAAATGCAGGGATACTTTTGCGTATCTCGTATATAAGTAGTAGTTTTGTAGTTGTCCGGTAGCTCTGTCACAACCGTGGAAGAGGTTCGTCATAATATGTGACGTAAGTTCATCTCATATAGTGAAGAAAGATCGTCATACTATGTGACTAATATAGTTATTGCCGGGGTGAAGAGCAATAATACCGCATCTGGCGGACAAATAATAACGGATAAAATAATAGAACCATGAATGCACAGTATGATTTTTTCCCGACTCCGCAACCTAAAGGGTCGAATAAAAAGCGGTTTCACGCCCGTTTGGTGGTTGGCGAACATGTAACGACGGACGAAGTCGTGAAGTTGATATCCACCCGTTGCAGTCTCTCTCAGGGAGATGTGAGGGCAACGTTGACAGAGTTGTCGGAGGTTCTGGAGTGGGAAATAAAGGATGGAAACAGTGTTTGTCTGGACGGTATCGGAACGTTCAGGGGAAGTGCCAAGTCACCTTCCGTCCGTTCGGTGAAAGAAATTCGTGCCGAGAGCATCCGTTTCGGAGGGATCGTGTACCGTCCGGATACGCGGTTGGAAAAGCGTTTGATGGGGATGAAATTTCAGAAAGCGGCATCCAGCCACCGTTCGGAATTATTGACTGATGTGGAGATAGACGGTTTGCTGGCTGACTATTTTCAAGACCATGAATCGATCACAACACGCGCCATGAGTGCTCTTTGCGGTTTGCGCCTCTCAACGGCGCTTCGGCGTTTGAAGCAGCGGGTGGCAGAAGGTCGTCTGCGTCATCCCGGCTATCGCCAGGCACCGTTCTATTACCCTGTCTCCGGCTGTTACCCTGTTTACCGGCATACGGGCGAAGAAGGGGAAAGTTCAGAGAAAAGGGATGACTAATTATTTTAGGGACGTTGGATACCCCTGCTTTCGGCAAATATTTTGTGAATGAGAAAGAAATAACTAAGATGAATGAGAGTCGGTTGAGTGATTTGTTGTAAATAAATAATGAATGAACCGTATGAGTGATGTGGGAGTAGGCACGTCGGGAAAAAACAGACAACCGTATCCAAATCCTGAATTGTTTGGGTACGGTTGTCCGAGTTGATAATCCAATATGATAATTAGAACATTCCTTTTTCTAAATCAGCAGCTTTTACACGGAAGATGTATCCGTTGCGTGAGAAGACTAATTCACCGTCTTCTTTCTTTTTTTGGTTTACTAATCGCTGGAAAGCGATATTGGCACCTTTAACTATATTCTCTTCAAATTCTCTAACTTCTTGTTCACTCATGATGCTCAAGTTTTGTATAAATATCTGATTTGTATATCTCTTTTTTATCGCTCCTGAAACCTTTGGCAATTACTTCCATCGGTGACATGGAGTTGTCTGCAATCATCCAATAATCACAAATGGGGATATATAGTTCAAAAAGATTATGAATACCTGCCTCATAGCGACGGCGTATCGTACTCTCCGGAATGTTATGACCTCCGGCGGCCACTCTCATTTTAACTCGCTCCACTGCCAGATCCGGCGTGTTCAACCAGAAATACAACAATGTCACATAATATCCTTCCCTTTGTGCTTCCCTGATCAGGTTTGCAACTGACCGGGTAGCCAGTGTAGTTTCCATGGCAAATGTTTCGCCTGAAGCGACGAGCTCTTTGATACGTTTATACATAATACGGCTGGCTTCGATGGCAACCGCGATACTATCTGAGTTAAAAGGGGAAAGCCCCTTGGCAATTTCGTCGGAATTGACAAACTCTTTACATTTCAACATTTCCGGAAGAATTGTAAAGGAAGCTGTCGTTTTTCCTGCCCCGTTGCATCCCGATATTATGTATAGATATGGCACTACTTACTGTCTTTTGTTGGGGCAAATATAGAGAATTGTTCAATATGTTGGTTGATTTTATTCTCAAAAATAGTGAAAATGTGCAGAAAATGTACGGTTAACTCCTCAGTTCGTCGCAAAAACAGGCAGTTTGGTGTAATTTAATGACTTTGTCAAATGTCTGCAACTATCCTTTATACCCATAAAAGGTCGCTCATTATACCATCGGAGATGAAAATGCCTTCTTTCGAGAGAGTTAAGGTGTCGTTTTCATAGATAAGCAATCCTTGATGTAAATAGGTGGCTGCCTGTTGTTCGAGATAGACTTGTTTTTCTCTTCCGAATAGCTCCCGAATGTCAGCCGTCCGGATTCCCCACATAGTGCGTAGTCTGGTGATGATAAAGTCGTTGTATTTTGTGTTGATGTCTAATTTTTCTGTCTCTATCTCAGGGATGCCTGTCCTTATCCCTTCTAAGTAGCGGGGAAGGGAAGAGATGTTCCATTGTCGGCTTTCTCCATCATAGGAGTGGGCGGAAGGCCCGATGCCGATATATTTCTTGCCGGTCCAATAGGAGCTGTTATGCTGGGAAAAATAACCGGGGTGACCAAAATTGGAAATCTCGTAATGGAGATATCCGGCTTCGGTCAACCTATTGATTAAGGTGGAGAAAAGGGTGACGCTCAACTCTTCTTCAATGGGAGCCACTTTCCCTGCTTCCATCAACTTATATAGGGCTGTCCCTTCTTCATATATTAAATGGTAGGCTGAAATATGGGGAATCTCCAGGTGGATCGCGTCATCCAGGTTCTCTTGCCATTCTTCCGGGGTTTGTCCGGGCAATCCGTATATTAGGTCGATACTTATATTTTGGATACCATTTTCTTTGCAAAGTCCGACCGCATGCAAAGCCTGTTCGCGGTCATGGCGCCGATTCAGGAAACGGAGGTCTTTCTCTTTGAAACTTTGTACTCCCATGCTGACCCGGTTGAAGGGTAGGTTGCGGAGAGAGGCAATATATTCCGGCGTCATATCGTCGGGATTGGCTTCCAGCGTAATTTCTTTGCATGAGCTTATATTGAACAGGCGGTCTATGGCCTCGAATATCCGCTCGAAGTCGGCCGGCTGAAGTTGAGAGGGCGTGCCGCCTCCGAAATAGATGGTGTCAAGAGGTTCTCCTCCTATATATTCTTGGCGTAGTTGCATCTCCCGGATAACCGCACTGACATATGGTTCTTTGGACTTCATATCCGTATTGGAAAAGAAGTCACAATATAGGCACCGTTTGGCGCAAAAAGGAATGTGGATGTATAAACCTGCCATTCTGTTCTGCTTTTTAGTACTGCAAAGATAGCAACATTTTGTCTCTATCTGTCTTTCTTTCCGCTCTTTATCTTTAAACTGTTAAATAACATAGTTCTCAAACACTGGACTTGGAATTGTTTTTCTCCTTTACAATCTCTAATTTGCGGTCCCGTGAATGAAAAGGGTTTGCGGGGCAATCTTTATTGTTAAACACAAATTAATACCTTGATATCATGAAAGTATACCAAACAAACGAAATCAAGAACATCTCTATCTTGGGAAGTTCGGGCTCTGGGAAAACCACTCTCGCTGAAGCGATGCTTTACGAGGGTGGAGTTATAAAACGTCGCGGAAGTGTGGAATCCGGAAACACTGTGAGCGATTATTTCCCGGTTGAGAAGGAGTATGGTTACTCGGTATTCTCGACCGTTTTCAGTGTTGAATGGCAGGACAGAAAGTTGAATTTCATTGATTGTCCGGGTTCAGACGATTTTATCGGTGGTGCAGTTTCTGCTCTGAATGTGACAGACACGGCACTGATGGTATTGAATGCCCAGTATGGTGTGGAAGTCGGCACAATCAACCAGTTTCGGTATACAGAACAATTTCATAAGCCGGTTATCTTTGTTGTGAATCAATTGGATAACGATAAGGCTGATTATGATGGGACAATCGCTCAGTTACGTGAACAATGGGGCGGAAAGGTGGTGCCTATCCAATATCCGGTTTCTACAGGTTCGTCTTTCAATGCGGTTGTCGATGTGTTGAAGATGAAGATGTATCGTTGGAAACCTGAAGGCGGTGTTCCCGAAGTGCTGGAAATTCCGGCGGAAGAAATGGATAAGGCGATGGAACTTCATAAAGCACTGGTCGAATCGGCTGCCGAACATGACGATATGCTGATGGAAAAATTCTTTGAAGAAGGTACATTGAGTGAAGATGATATGCGTGCTGGTATTCGTGCTGGTCTTGTTATCCGGGGGATGTTCCCTGTTTTCTGCGTATGTGCCGGTCGTGACATGTGTGTCCGCCGTACGCTTGAATTCCTTGGTAATGTGGTCCCTTGTACGGATAAGATGCCTCGTCCGGTAACTACTGACGGTGTGGAAGTGACTCCTGATTCGAACGGGCCGACCAGCTTGTTCTTCTTTAAGACGACTGTAGAGCCACATATCGGCCAGGTTTCCTATTTCAAAGTGATATCGGGTAAGATAAAAGAAGGTGACGATTTGCTGAATGCCGACCGTGGTTCGAAGGAGCGTATCGCGCAGTTGTTCTCTGTTGCGGGGCAGACCCGTAACGCCGTGGCCGAAATGGTTGCCGGAGATATCGGTGCTACCGTTAAACTGAAAGATGTTCGTCGTGGTAATACTTTGAATGGTAAAGGATGTGATTATCGTTTCGACTTTATCAAATATCCGGACCCGAAATATCGCCGTGCCGTGAAACCGGTTAATGAGGCAGACGCCGAAAAGATGATGGAAATCTTGATGCGTATGCGCGAAGAAGATCCGACATGGATGATCGAACAGTCCAAAGAATTGAAACAGACGATCGTTTCCGGTCAGGGAGAATTCCATCTTCGCACATTGAAATGGAGAATCGAGAACAATGATAAATTGCCGATTGAGTTTTACGAACCGAAGATCCCGTATCGTGAAACCATCACGAAAGCTTCTCGTGCGGACTACCGTCATAAGAAACAGTCGGGTGGTGCAGGCCAATTTGGTGAAGTTCACTTGATCATCGAACCGTATTACGAAGGTATGCCGGCACCGGATACATATCGTTTTGGCGGACAAGAATATAAAATCAGCGTACGTGATACGCAGACAATAGATTTGGACTGGGGTGGAAAGCTGGTATTTATTAACAGTATCGTTGGTGGAGCCATCGATGCCCGTTTCCTGCCGGCCATCCTGAAAGGTATTATGGCTCGTATGGAGCAGGGACCGTTGACTGGTTCGTATGCCCGTGACGTGCGCATCATCGTCTATGATGGAAAGATGCACCCGGTAGACAGTAATGAAATTTCTTTCATGCTGGCAGGCCGTAATGCTTTCAGTACCGCTTTTAAAGAAGCTGGTCCTAAAATACTGGAACCTGTTTATGATGTAGAAGTATCGGTTCCGGCTGATTATCTGGGTGACGTGATGAGTGACCTGCAGGGACGTCGCGCCATCATTATGGGTATGAATAGTGAAAAAGGCTACGAAAAGCTGCTGGCTAAAGTGCCTTTGAAAGAGATGTCTTCGTACTCGACATCTTTGAGTTCCATCACAGGTGGACGTGCTTCATTTACGATGAAGTTCTCCAGCTATGAACTGGTTCCGTCGGATGTTCAGGATAAGCTGTTAAAAGCTTACGAGGCAACTCAGGCAGAAGATTGATTTGGATTTTCTATAAATTGTATGAAGGCTGCCCCTGTGAAGGAGTGGCCTTCATCTATTTTTTACAGATACTATTTCAACGCCTGTTCGATATCCGCGATGATGTCGTTTGCATTTTCGATGCCGACTGACAAACGGATCAGGTCGGGAGCAACACCTGCTTCGATCAGCTGTTCGTCCGTCAACTGGCGGTGTGTATGGCTGGCAGGGTGGAGGACACAGGTACGAGCATCCGCTACGTGAGTCACGATGCAGATCATCTTCAGGTTATCCATAAAACGGATCGCATCTTCACGAGAGCCTTTCAAGCCGAAAGCGATTACGCCGCAAGTCCCGTTCGGCATGTATTTCCGGGCCAGTTCGTAATATTTATTACTTTTTAATCCGGGGAAATTCACCCAGGTAACCTGCTCGTTTGCTTCCAGCCATTCGGCAACTTGTTGGGCGTTCTTGCAATGTTGCGGCATACGCAGGTGCAGGGTTTCAAGCCCTAAATTCAACAAGAAGGCATTCATCGGAGCCTGGATAGAACCCAGGTCGCGCATCAACTGTGCCGTAGCCTTTGTCATATAAGCCATCTTGCCGAAAGCCTTTGTGTAGGTTAGGCCATGATAAGATTCGTCCGGGGTTGTTAGGCCGGGGAATTTGTCAGCATGCGTGTCCCAGTCGAAGTTGCCACTGTCCACAACTGCACCGCCTACACTTGTCGCATGGCCGTCCATATACTTGGTTGTTGAATGAGTCACGATATCGGCTCCCCATTCGAACGGACGGCAGTTAATCGGCGTCGCGAATGTGTTATCCACGATCAGAGGCACACCATGATTGTGGGCGATACGGGCAAACTTTTCGATATCGAGTACGCTCATGCCCGGATTGGACAAGGTTTCTCCAAACAAAGCCTTTGTGTTAGGACGGAAAGCAGTTGATATTTCTTCTTCCGGGGCATCAGGATCGATGAATGTCACTTCGATACCCAACTTCTTCATCGTCACACCGAACAAGTTGAACGTTCCACCATAGATCGTGGACGAGCAAACCATGTGGTCGCCAGCCTGGCAGATGTTGAATACGGCATAGAAATTGGCTGCCTGCCCGGAAGAAGTCAGCATGGCGCCTACGCCACCTTCCAAAGCGGCGATCTTGGCTGCGACAGCATCGTTTGTCGGGTTTTGCAGGCGGGTGTAGAAATATCCGCTCTCTTCCAGGTCGAACAATTTAGCCATCTGTTCGCTGGTGTCATACTTGAATGTCGTGCTCTGATAGATAGGCAGGACGCGCGGTTCTCCTTTTTTCGGTTGCCAACCTCCCTGCACGCAGAGGGTTTCCGGCTTTAATTCGTTGTTCATTATGATGTTATTTTTTTATTGAATAGTCGGTTGTCGTTGCTATGACAATACGGATTGGCAAAAATACGGAATAGTTTGTTGTATCACAATATCTTCTTCTGTAAAATGCGGAACCAGATGAATGCGACGATCCCTTTCAGTATACTTGAGATGCTGATTGCCCACCAGACACCTGTAATACCCAGTCCAATTGCCGTCAATCCGATCGCCATTGGGATACGCAGGCTATTGAACGTGATGCTGATGATGGCGGGAGGGATCGTGCGGCCTGTCCCATAGAACAATCCTTGCATCGTTATTTCCAGCATCATGAACAACATCGAGTAACCATCGATGCGGAGAAAAACGCCTCCTGCCTCATAAGCAGCCTTTTCGGGTATGATCAGCGAGAATACTTCGCTACCGAAGAACACGAAAAGCAGTGTGCAAAAGACACCGAACATAGCTGTCATTTTCAGAGTCGTATGATAGGCACCCAGAACACGTTCTTTTTTCTGTGCGGCAAAGTTTTGAGCTACGAATGTGCTTAGAGCCGTACTGAATCCTTGCGAGGTATTCCAGGCGATTGCTTCGATCTGTCCTCCGGCTGTCATTGTCATTAGTCCGATATGTCCGCCATAGGTCGATGCTGTGCGTGCCATCATCAGGTTGATAATGGCAAACAGGCTGTTTAATAATGCGACAGGAAGTCCTAACTGGAAAATGCGTTTGCAGTAGCGGCTTTTTAACCGGACAAAGAAAGGAAATCCTCCAAACAGTTTGTTCTTCTTTTTCAGGTGATAGATGAAAATGGCAAGTACGGTCGCTTCCGATAGCCAGGTTGCACAGGCTGCACCGTCCGTACCCATCCCGAACCCGAATATAAACAGGGGATCGAGCACCATATTCATAATCAATCCGGTTCCACTGACATAGAAGGGTATTTTGCTTAGTCCCGCGGCATTATAGATACCCGTGCAGGCTGCTGACAGGAGTATGAAGGGGAAACCAGTTGCCACGATCCGGAGGTAAGATGCGGCTTGTGCCGAAATATTGGACTCTAGCCTGAAGAAATCGATCACTGGGTTTGCCAAGACGAACAGCAGGAATCCCCAACAGACGGAGATTATGAGGGCGATCGTCAGGTTATGGGAGGCAAAAGCACGGGCATCATCTTCCTCACGAGCTCCGATACTTTGTGCCACGCTGACTTCCGAACCTACTTTATTCAGATAAGAAATAGAAGTTGTCATCCACGTCAAGATACCGACTGCCCCGATAGCGGCTATCGCTTCGCTCCCCAGGCGCCCAACCCAAGCCATATCGGTGATGCTGTAGGCCATTTGGATAAAAGAAGTTCCCATGATGGGAAGCGACAGGTTGAATAGTTGCTTTTTTATAGGTCCTTCTGTCAGATTTTTTGTCCCTTGCATAGTCGTCTCTTTAATTTGGGGGACAAATATACGATGTTTTCCGGTGAAAAGAGATGAGGAGAGATCTGGCGTGCGAAAAAAGAACGGCAGTGTACCGAAAAAGGTAGGATTGTAAGCCCTTTCCGGTACACTGCCGCACAAGTAGAAACCGGTAGTGTCAGAAATTGATGTTCACACCGATCATTGCGCTGAAACTCTGCATCGGATAGCCGTAATAGAGTTCGTATTTCTGGAACAGGACGTTGTTTAGTTTCAGATACAGCCCGAAAGTGTCGTTCAGGGTGTAAGTCCCGGTCAGGTTGAGTTCATTGATGTTTTTCATCTTTTCACCTTCCGATTTTCCTAAGAACGTCTTGCGGCCAGTTGCTAAATAATAATCCAAAGAAGCAGTTACCTGGTTGATCGGATGGACGGTGACACCGGCTGTCAATTCCATTTCGGGTTTGCCGTAAGCATCTTCAATATCGTCGACGTTCCAACTATTGTAAACACCTTTCAGGTTGATATCGAATAATTGCTGATAGCTGTATTTCAGATTGATACCGCCGAACGCATGTTTCGCATTTGCTTGCATCGCTACGCTGGTATTGGCAAAAATATCGCCTTGCAGACTTGGGGGAAGAAGCGACGGAACGAAGAAAACTTCGTCGTTCGTGATCTTATAACCTCCGAATACATCGAACCAGAAACCGGGAGCGATACCACTTCTGATACCGATCATTCCATCCAGATAGCTACGGGAAGGAAGCAGTTCCATCGTTGGGTTGATGTAGCGATTGACCTGTGAAATTTCGTACATGCTGTTTGAATAGAGTTTGCCGCCGGCAACCAGATAGAGCTGTGTCTTATCGGCAACTTCCACGTCGGCCGTAATATTGGGGGAAGCCATAAATTTACTGTTGTCACCGGTTACAAACATGAGGTTTGCACCTAACTTCAAATTCCAATTGTCTCCCGACACCTTGTAATAAGGCGAAAGAGTTGCTTCGGCATGGTTTTCAAATTCCAAATATTCCTGTCCGCCCATTGTTGGCAGGCTGTAATTGAAGTATTCTACGTTACCCCCTAATCCGATGCGCTGTTCACCGCCGAAACGGGCGTTCAAATCGAACTTTACGTCGAACGTATGTTCTGTCGGTCCGTCTTGTTCCTTGCTTAACGCATATTTATGGGAGAAGTTGGTATATCCGAGATCTAACAGATAGCCGACAGGAGCGTCTTCTTTTGATTCGACTCCGATCTTTGCTTGGATAGCCTGGTTTACCTGATTGGTCTCGCGGTCGAAATTTTTCGGAACTAATGCAACTGACGATTCGGGGCTGTAAACCGGTAAACCGTAGTAATTGAATGCGGAATATCCGTATTTGATTCCCATGTCCAGCGACAGTTTTTCAAATGCGTGTTTAAAGTTGATGCCACCTAAATTATCATTCAATTTAGCTTTAACCTTGTCAAAATCCGTATTGATATATTTCACCTTCCCGTTCGTCGAACGATGAGAGAACCAAATATTCAGCTTATCCTTGTCTGTGCTCAGGATATGGTAGCCCACGTCGCCGTTCAGGTTCAGATACGTACCTCCGCCGAAATTGAAATAACCGCGTCGTTTATTATACTGGATATCCGTCATGATATTGCCTGAAGGTAACAGGCTGATTTCCTTCTCTGGATCGGCCGGGACGGTGAAAGTAGCGTAATCGATCGGCATCTTCTTGACAACTGGCTCTTTGATGACCGGCAACGTGTTTACTTTGCTGGCGTCCTGTACGGTCGGGTCATATTCGCGTTCCAGCGTCATTTCCCGGTTCAGGTCTTTTTCCTTCGTTTTGTCTTCTTGTGCACTGACGGTTGCGGCGCTCCCTAACAGGGCCACCATACACAATGCTTTGATGTTGTATATTGTCTTCATCACTTCTTCTTAGTTCTTAAGTTTACCCAATCTATTTTCTATCATACCGGCGATATCGTCATCACCTTTATAATTGTTTTGCAGGCTGGTGAGATATTGACGAGCCTGGAAGTCGTCACCCTGGCGGATATAGATGTCGGCCAGCAGGATGAATCCGCGAGCCAGCCAGTATTGGTGAGGCGTACCGTTCTCAATGAAGTTCATCAGCACCTTTTCGGCATTCTTGTCATCGTTGGTGTCATAATACAATTGGGCCAACAGATATTTGGCTTCCGCACCGTGTTCCGTACGGGTGTCTTTGCTCAATTCTTTCAGGTCGGCAAGCGCTTTGTTTGCCTGTTTCTGGTCGATATAGGCTTTAGCACGCACATAACGGGCTTCGGCTTCCAGTTCGGGAGATAGCTTCGGCTCTTTCAGCAACTCGTCTGCGGCCAGAAGTGCCTCTTTCTGCAGGCCGGTCTGCAAAGCGCAGCGCATGATACCTAAATGAGCGGCCTGTTTGTTCTCCGGATTTTCGGCTACGACTTGCAGGCGTTTGAAGCTTTCCAAGGCTGCCGGATAATCATTGCCCAGATATTCGATTTCAGCTGTGCGGGCAACCGACTCTTCAAGGTACTTGGTGTCACCGCTGGCAATGACTGATTTGAACCGCTGGACGGCTTCGTCGAACTCTTTCTTGGCGAAAGCGATGCTGCCCAAATAGAAGTTGGCGTTCGAACTGAACGCTCCTTCAGGGAAGGTTTGCAGGTAACTTACCAGGCTGCGGCGAGCACCGTCATTGTCTCCGCGCATGAAAAGCTTTTCTGCCGCGATGTAAGTAAGTGAATCCTGTTCGCTTACTTCCAGGCGGATATTGCCGCCTATGGAGTTTACATAGCTGGCATAAGCATTGATATCGTTGAGGTCGATATAGACGGACTTCAAATCCTGCAAAGCGATTTTGGCTTCTTCGCTACCCGGGTAGTTGCTGATGACCTGCTTGTAGGCTGTGAGCGCCTTTTCCGGTTGGTTGTCGTTGTAGTAAAGCAGACCGAGTTGGATACCGGATTTGCGTGCCAAACTGCTTTGGGGAAATTCGCGGATCAGCTTTTCGAACGCTTGTGCGGCGGAAGAACTGTTTTCGAGCAATACATAGGAGCGTCCTTTTTCGAACAGCGCATCGTCTACATACTGCGACTCCGGATATTCGCTGATCAGTCGGTCCATTGCGCTGATCTTGCCTCTATAATCTTTCTGTAATCCTAATAGGAATCCCTTTTGGTAGATCGAATAATCGCCTGCGGAAGGAGACAACTGGGCTGCGCGTGAATAGTTTTCTTCAGCCAGACTGAACTGACGGTTCTGATACAGGCAGTCACCGATACGGTTGTAAGCGTCTGCCAAAGATGCGGCCTGCTGGTTACTCTCCAGGTCGACATATTGGCGGAAGCGGTTCAGGGCTGCACTGTAATCCCGTAGTTTGAAATAGCTGTAACCTAAGTTATAGTAAGCCAAGGCATACATATCCGTATTGCGCTGGCGCGTATTGTTCAGATATGTACGGTAGTCCGATATCGCGTTTTCATATTCTCCCATGCGGTAATAGGATTCGCCGCGCCAGAAATAGGCGTCGTTGCGGGCTTCCATATTATAGGAGCCAAGCTGGATTGCCCCGCTGAACAAGCTGACGGCGTCATTCAGTTTGATATTGGTGAAAGCCTGTGTTCCGAGTTGGAAAAGAATGTCCTGTTTGGCTTCTAATATCTTGGTGCTCGGATGTTTGATCTTATTGATCGATTTCAAAGCGGCTTCGTAATTCTTGGTTGTTAGGTAGACCTCGACCAGATAGTCGTTCACCTTGTCTGCATATTGCGAATTCGGGAAATCGTTCAGGAAGTCTTCGAAGATTGTCACCGATTCGCCGAACCCTGTAAATGCTGTTTCGTGGATCAGCAATGCGTAGTTGTACATGGCTACCTCTTTTATCTGTTTGTCGAATGAAGAGGTGGCAGCTGCCTCGAATGCCATACGGGCATTGTTTTTGTCACCTAACTTCAGATAAGACTGTCCAAGATAGAGATAGGCATTCTGCGTCAGTTCGTCGTTCTGGCGTACGGTCCGGCTCAAAGCGTTGACAGCACTGCTATAATTTCCTTTATAGAAGTAGCATACACCTAAGATGTACACATCGCTGCGGAGCGGGTTCTCCGTAGATGAAACATACTTGCTCAACATCTGGATCGCTTTCCCCTGGTCGCCTAAGTGGTAATATGAATCACCGACAATCCGGAACATCTCGCTGTTGTTCTTGCTGCCGGGATAGAGGGAGAGAAGTTCTTCACCTTCTTTCACCACCTTTTCGTATTTACTTTGGGTAAAATAAATCTGTGCGATATAATATTGTGACTGCTCACGATATTTCGGACTTTCTTTCAGATGGGAGAATTCGATCAGGGCATTGTTGTAATTTCCCATCGCGTAGTCAATGTAGGCGACATAATAGGTCGAAGCTTCCTTGTATTTGTCTCCGATCTGTTCGATCCGGGCGAAATAGCCACGTGCCTTTTCCATCTCGTCGGTCTGCAACAGCGAATAAGCCAGGCGGAAAGAATAAGCTTCCTGCTGTTCAGGACTCAACATGTTGATATCGGCTTCGTTGAACCAGAAAATAGCTTTCTCATATTCTCCGCGTTCGAAATGAACGGAACCGATCATGTAACCGATCTCGTCGCTATGACGGGAAGCCGGATATTCTTCCAGATAATCCTTTAACAATTCGTCAGCATTGGGACGCCCCTGTTCATAAGCGGCATAGACTAGCATATAGTCTGCCTCTTGGATCAGGTCGGCATCGGTGGAATGCTGCTTATAAGCTTCCAGTTTGTCAATGCAACCGGCATAATTTTTTAAACTGAACAACTCTTTTCCTTCTACAAATAGGCGATCCGGTGCATCAAACTGGTACGACCGCTGCCCGTATGCGACATGACTTCCCACCACTACGCACAGTGGAATAAGTATTCTTTTCATCACTCCTTAGCTTTTATAATACAGATATATATAAATATAACGGTATATGTTGGTTCTAAGTTGCAAATATAAGAAATATATTACTTTATATAGCGGTCTACTGCTTTTTTGATAGATTGCAATCCGAAATCGTCCGGATTCAATTGGTTGGCTGGCAGAATAATGATCTCGGCTGCATCGTCTTCAGCCTTTGCTCTGTCGAAGGATTCGGTGAGGCATTCGAAAAACATATCGACTGTATGCACCTCAAAGTTGCAATAAGCATAGAGATTGGGGATGGAAAAGAGATAGCGGCAACCGGTGATGTCGAGGCCTGTTTCTTCTTTCACTTCTCGCTGGGCTGCTTCTTCAACCGATTCATGCATGTCAACAAAGCCACCCGGCAGATCGAGCGTCCCTTTGGCTGGTTCTTTGGCTCGGCGTACCAGTAACAATTCTCCTTTGGAGTTACGGATAAAACAGGCAACGGCCGAGGAAGGATTGAAATAATAGATGAACCCACAGGCCGTGCATTGTTTGGCTTTCTCGTTGCGTTCCACAAAAGCCTTGGTTCCGCATTTCGGACAATATTCAAATTGATGTAAAGGATGCATAAGAGTTAAAAGTTGAAAGTTGAAAGTGGAGAGTTGAAAATATTGCTTGTCGCAACTTTCAACTTTTAACTTTCAACTTTCAACTGAAATTTATTTTACTTCCCAACCCAGTGCACTTGCGCCCAATACGGCAGCATCGCTTTCTTTCAATTGAGAGAATAATAATTTAGTCTTACCTTCGAATACTTTCAGCATGTTCTTTTCCATTGAACGTTTGATCGGGTTCATGATCAGATCGCCGGATTTGGTCAGACCGCCGAACAGGATGATCGCTTCAGGACTTGAGAAAGCTACGAAATCAGCGAATGCTTCACCCAGGAGGTTACCTGTGAATTCGAAGATTTCCAATGCTAACTTATCGTTCTTCATTGCTGCATCATACACGTCTTTTGATGTGATTTCGTCCGGATCCAATTCGCGAAGCAAACTGTCATCCTTGCGGATTTCCAAGAATTCGCGTGCTGTACGGGCAACACCAGTAGCAGAAGCATATGCTTCCAGACAGCCTTGACGACCGCAACCGCAAGGACGTCCGTTGTTACGACGCATGATCACGTGACCCAGTTCGCCTGCAAATCCGTCATGTCCGTAAACCAAGTTACCGCCGATTACAATACCGCTACCGACACCGGTTCCCAGTGTGATCACGATAAAGTCTTTCATACCGCGGGCAGCGCCATACGTCATTTCACCGATAGCAGCCGCATTCGCATCGTTTGTCAATGCTACGGGCACACCACCCAGTTTTTCGCTGATCAACTGAGCTAAAGGAATTTTACCTTTCCAGGGGAGGTTCGGTGCGAATTCGATACAACCGTTGAAGAAGTTACCGTTCGGAGCTCCTACGCCTATACCTTTTATTTTGTCCACGCCACCAGCCTGGTCGATCACTAATTTCAAGCCATTAGCAAGTTCACTGACATAATCGTCGATGTCAGTATACTTTCCGGTTTTAATTGAACTACTGTACAAGATTGTTCCTCTTGCATCTACTACGCCAAAAACAGTATTGGTACCACCTATATCAATACCTACTACATAAGGCTTCTCCATGATTTTATATTTTAGATTAATAATGCTTTTTCTGGAAAGCAAATATAAGAGGAATCTGGTAAGGTGCAATGATTTTATTCAAAAAAAAACCGAAATAGGCGTGAATATGTTACCCAATATGTTGTTTAGCAGGTAAAATCTCAATCCAATAATCGTCGGGGTCATTGATGAAGTACAATCCCATCTCGTTATTTTCGAAACAGATATACCCGAGTTCACGGTGATATTCGCGTATCTCGTCATAATCGCCGGCTACACGGAAACAGAGATGGCTTTCATTGTCTCCCAGTTCGTATGCTTCTTTCCGGTCGCGAAGCCAGGTCAGTTCTAACAGGAACCCTGTCTCGTTGTCTGTCAGGTAAACCAGAATGAATGAACCGTCTGCCGCTTCTTTGCGGTGATGTTCTTTCAAACCGAGCGCTTTTCCATAAAACGCGATACTTCTGTCCAGATCCAAGACATTGATATTAAAATGATCAAATCTGCTCTTTATCTCCATCCTCTCTTTAATTTTTTAATTTTTAATTCTCAAATTTCTGTTCCTTCTCCCGGAATGGATATCAGCACATACCGGCAACCGCGCGATTCTGCGTAAGGTCCGAAAGCGACCACCTCCGCCGGGCGATCCCAGAAATGCATCGGTACAAAGATATTGGTTTTGATGCAGTCTACAAACTGTTGTGCACCGCGCATGAAGTCGGTCCCGATACGTGGATCGACCGGAAACATGGCGACATCCAGCTTGTCGGTCACTTTTACCAGATCGTCTAATTCTTTCAGATAGTTCTTTTCTGCTTCTGCGACTTCTTCGGGAGTCGATTCGTCTTTCCAGTGCCAGTTATTCAAGTCGCCGGCATGGAAGAGGCGTTTCCCTTCGGCTTCGATCAAGAAAGATATGCCGGAGTCTGTCGATCCGAATGCCTTGATCCGCAGGTTATGATCCTCGTAGGTGTCCCCCTTTTTGAGATAGAACGCATCTTCTTTCCCTGCCCGGTTCCTTTTTAGAATATCTTTGCCAAAGAGATAGACGATATCTTTTTTGTATGTTTTCCACCTCAAAACCTCCGGATTGAAATGATCCGGATGGAAATGAGAGGACAATACATATAATGTACCCGAGCGATTCAACAGTTCCTCATGCACGAAACCTTTCTCCGGTGACTTTCCTGTGTCTTTGTAATAATCGATCAAAATGGCAAATCCGTCTGCCTTGATAGCAAAACCGCTATGATAGATATAAGTCAGTCTCATTCCTATTTTCCTTTCTTTATTATAAACAAAACACGGGAAGTTGCATTCTTGTTGTGCAAAGGTAAAATTGGTAAGAATATTTGTTTTTTCAAAATAAAAAACAGACTTTTGATGTATCATTCGCTTTTTGGATGACAACAACCTAAACCCATATAACTATGGCTACATTTATCAATCCTTTTGTAGATAGAGGCTTTAAACGCCTTTTCGGACAAGAAGACAGTAAGGAACTTCTTATCGACTTGTTGAACGGCCTGTTCGAAGGTGAGCGGGTAATCACGGAATTATCTTTTTTGAATGTGGAAATGCCAGCGGAAAGTACGGATAGTCGTGCGGCGGTTTTTGACTTGAAATGTAAGGATAAAGAGGGACGTATTTTTATCGTCGAAGTACAAAATGCTCCTCAAACTTATTTTTATGAACGAGGATTATATTATCTTTGTCGTATTATCAGCGATCAGGACCGGCGTGGAAATGATTGGAAGTTTGAACTTTATCCGGTATATGGTATTTTTCTCTTGAACTTTAAATCCGGGAAGACGGATAAAGTGCGTACCGATATCGTATTGGCGGATCGTGAGACCGGAAAACAGATGAGCGACACGATGCGCCAGATCTATTTGGAGATGCCTTTCTTCAATAAGGAAGAGGCTGAATGTGAAACGAGTTTAGATTATTGGCTTTATACACTAAAGTATATGGAAAAGTTGGAAACATTACCGTTTAAGGGACAGAAACAGCTGTTTGAAAAATTGGAAAGGTTGGCAAAGATAGTCAACATGAACAAGAAAGAACGCATGGAATACGAGGAAAGCCTCAAAATATATCGAGATAATCAGGGTGTATTGGATTATGCCATTGAGAAAGGATATATGGAAGGTGTTGAAAAGGGGTTAAAGGAAGGAATTGAGAAAGGAATGCAGAAAGGTCTGGAGAAAGGTCTGGAGAAAGGAATGGAGAAGGGGTTGCAGAAAGGTATATATTTGGTAGCTGCCAAGATGAAAATGCAAGGAATAGACTTTGCTACCATTACCTCAGTTACGGGCCTAAACGCTGAAACGATTGCGACATTGTAGGATCAGAGAAATCAAAAGAAAGCCGCTTATCCATGATTGTGACAAGCGGCTTCTTTGAATATTACAATTTTATCTCCAGTCTTTCCATCATCACTCCGGTTTTCCGGCGTGCATCGGCCACATCCAAACCGCGTGCCAGTAGTACGGCCATACGGCGATGTCCGTGAACTTCCGGTTTGCCGAAGAAGCGCATTTGGGTGTCCGGCTGTTCCAGGACCTTATCCAAGTTACTTAACGAAAGCTGGTTGCTATCCCCTTCGACCACAACGGCGCGCGAAGCGCCTGCACCATGGAAAGCAATGTTCGGGATCGGCAAGCCTAATACGGCACGGGCATGCAGGGCGAATTGCGAAAGATCCTGCGTGATCATCGTGACCATTCCCGTATCGTGCGGGCGGGGAGAGACTTCGCTGAAAATGACATCTTCGCCTTTTACAAACAATTCAACCCCGAAAATACCTCGACCGCCAAGCGCCTCCGTTATCTTGCCTGCGATTTCACGTGCCTTTTCTTTGGCAACCGGGCTCATTGCCTGTGGCTGCCAGGATTCGCGATAGTCGCCGTCAACCTGTACGTGTCCGACTGGTTCCAGAAATGAAGTGCCTCCGATATGGCGAACGGTCAACTGAGTGATTTCGTAATCGAAATCGACAAATCCTTCCACGATCACTTTTCCGGCGCCTGCACGTCCGCCTTCCTGTGCATAACGCCAGGAGCGGTCGATATCTTCCTCTTTGCGGATGACACTCTGTCCGTGTCCGCTCGAACTCATGATCGGCTTGACGACACAGGGCATCCCGATCACTTTGACAGCCTCGATAAACTCTTCTTCCGTCTCGGCAAAGCGATAAGGAGAGGTCGGCAGGCCCAATTCCTCGGCAGCCAGACGGCGGATGCCTTCGCGGTTCATGGTCAACCAGGTGGCACGTGCAGTCGGGATGACATGGAATCCTTCTTTTTCTAGTTCCATCAACGTCTGTGTTGCGATAGCCTCCACTTCGGGAACGATATAGTCAGGCTTTTCTTTTTCTACAATCTCGCGCAAGGCATCTCCATCCAACATCGATACAACATACGAACGGTGAGCGACCTGCATGGCCGGAGCGTCCGCATATTTGTCCAAAGCGATCACTTCCACTCCATAACGCTGTAACTCGATTACAAACTCTTTGCCTAATTCGCCGGAACCGCAGAGCAAAACTTTCGTTGCGGTAGCCGACTTCGGTGTTCCTATTGTTACCATATTATATTAATGTTATGTTATTTGTTTTTCTTAGAAAGCACAAAGGTACGGTAATATCGGCAATTAACAAGAAGAGCGTAGGGATGTATTTCCAATTGGATGTAAGTGTAATTTGTTTTCGACGTTGCCGTGTATATTCTTGACAACGTCAAAAACAAAATGAATGCAGGTAAAATGCAGGACGGATACTGATGTATAGGAGGTTAGATACTGATATCAATATATTCTTTTACGGAGGAATATAACCCCTTTAGCGGTTAAGTTTGGTTAAATGTTGGTGCCTTGTTATACAAGGTATTTTAGTAAAGACTATATTCGTGGCAGTTAATAACAAAATATTTTCCTATTTGTGTAACGATTTTGCAAAATGTTCGTCTAATAGAAAAAGTAACAACATATATGATGATTCATCTGGAAGGAATTAACAAAACGTATTTCAACGGTGCGCCGCTGCATGTTTTGAAAGGCATAAACTTGGATATAGAGAAGGGAGAGATGGTGTCTATTATGGGGGCGTCGGGATCGGGAAAATCCACATTGCTGAATATTTTAGGGATATTGGATACATATGATACTGGCACGTATACCCTGAACGGGCAGTTGATCCGCAATCTGAGCGAAACCCGTGCGGCGGAACTGCGTAACCGGATGATCGGTTTCATTTTCCAGTCCTTTAACCTGATTTCATTCAAAAATGCGATGGAGAACGTCGCGTTGCCCCTGTACTACCAGGGAGTAAGCCGTAAGAAGAGGAACGTTATGGCGTTGGAATATTTGGATATGGTCGGACTGAAGGATTGGGCGGAACATATGCCTAACGAAATGTCCGGCGGACAGAAACAGCGTGTTGCCATTGCCCGTGCCCTGATTGCCAAGCCGCAGGTGATCCTGGCGGATGAGCCGACCGGAGCGTTGGACAGTAAAACGACGGTCGAGGTGATGGAACTGCTCCGGAGAGTAAACCTCGAAGGGTTGACGATGGTGATCGTGACACACGAACCTTCCGTAGCCGAAGCTACCGACCGTATTATCCGTGTAAAAGACGGTTTGATAGAAACAATAGAAAAGGGATTGGGACATGTTTGATTTTGATAATTTCCGAGAAATATGGAGTACGATCCAAAAGAATAAACTTCGTACCTTCCTGACCGGCTTCTCCGTAGCATGGGGAATCTTTATGTTGATTGTTCTCTTGGGGGCTGGCAACGGTTTGAAGAACGGGGTCATGTCGAACTTCCGCAATTTCAGCCTGAACCGGGTGGAGACATGGCCACGCTATACGAGTAAGCCGTATAAGGGGATGCAGATGAACCGCAGGATCGAATACAAAGATGAAGACCTGATCGCCATCCCGCGTGAAAACCCTGAAGTTGACTTGATCACAGCGAGTATCAGCCGGAGTGATACACTTTCCTACGGAGACGAATATAACGCCTATTCCCTGAACGGTGTGCATCCGTCGAAGGCGGTGATCGACAATATCGAAATGACGGTTGGAAACGGCCGTTTTATCAATGATATAGATGTAAAGGAAAAAAGAAAAGTGATTGTCCTGAGTCCCCGTATGAAAGAAGTGCTTTTCAAAGGCGAGGACCCGTTGGGCAAATATGTGAATGCAGGAAGTGTAGCCTACCAGGTGATCGGCGTCTATAAGGCGGAGAATAATGACAACAACGCGCCGGCCTATATCCCTTTCAGTACGGCGCAGACCTTGTATAACGCCGGCTACGGACTGGACGAGATCATCTTTACGGTGAAAGGTATCTCCACACAGGAAGAATTTGACGCTTTTGATAAACGTTTCCGCGAGCAGATGGGAGCGCGGCATTGGTTTGATCCTGAAGACCGGCGGGCGATCGGTATGTGGAGTACGCTCGAAAACTTCATGATGTTGAACGGGATGATGAACGGTATCGCTCTCTTTATCTGGGTGATCGGTATCGGGACACTGACCGCCGGTATCGTAGGTGTGAGCAACATCATGCTGATAACGGTACGGGAACGGACGAGGGAGTTCGGTATCCGGAAAGCGATAGGAGCGACTCCGTTTTCCATCCTGAAACTGATTATTATCGAATCGATCCTGATCACGGCAGTATTCGGTTATTTAGGCATGATCTTAGGAATCGGATTGACGGAAGGCATCAATTCGGTCATGGAGATGATGAATGCCGGAAAGAATGTTTCACAGGATGACATGAGCATCTTTCAGAATCCAACGGTGAACCTCAGTGTGGTACTGTCTGCTACGGCCCTGATCATCGGGGCTGGCGTGCTGGCTGGCTATTTCCCTGCCCGTAAGGCAGTCAAGATCACAGCCATTGAAGCCATGCGTAGTGAATAATTTTTAATTCTTTCATTCTTTAATTTTGAAAAATATGTTTGATATAGATCGTTGGGTAGAAATATGGGTGACGATCACCCGTAATAAAACCCGTAGCCTGTTGACCGGTTTCGGAGTGTTCTGGGGCATCCTGATGCTTGTGATCCTGTTAGGCTCCGGCAACGGTTTGAAGAATGGTGTGTTGAAGAACGTCGACGGTTTTTCGACGAACTCTGCTTTCTTCTTTTCCGAACGGACCGGTGAGCCTTACAAGGGGTATAAGAAAGGACGCTACTGGCAAATGCGCAATCGCGATTTGGAAACGATCCGCCAGCGGGTGAAAGGGGTACGCTATCTTTCACCGATGATTATGCAATGGGGCGGACAGAACAATGTGGTGAGAGGACAGAAAGCGGGTACATATAACGTGCGTGGCGTCTATTCCGAATATTTCAATATCGAAACGCAGCATATCTTGGCAGGACGTCTGTTGAATGAAATCGACATGATCGAAAAGCGTAAGGTGTGCCTGATTGGTAATATCGTGCGCGAAGTCCTTTTTGCTCCGGATGAAGATCCGATCGGGCAGTACATACGAGTGAACGGCATCTATTACCAGGTAGTGGGTGTGATTAAGCCGAAGCCCCGTGCCCAGATCGGCGGGCGTACGGAGGAGAGCGTGATGATCCCGTTCAAGACACTCCAGCAGGCTTCCAACCAGGGAGACAAGTTCTGGTTCCTGTGTGCGACGGCCGACGATGGCTACTCCTGTGATAAGATGGTGGAAGATATAAAGGTGGTCCTGCGTTCGCAGAACGAGATTTCCCCGACGGACGAACATGCTATCAGCAGTTTTACGATAGCCAAGCAGTTTGAAACATTCGACATGCTGTTCACCGGCATTAATATTTTGGTCTGGCTGGTCGGTATCGGTACCCTGCTGGCTGGTATCATCGGGGTCAGTAATATTATGATGGTGACGGTCCGGGAACGGACACGCGAGATCGGAGTACGCCGTGCGATCGGTGCGAAGCCTTTCGATATTATATCACAGATCATGAGCGAGAGCTTGCTGCTGACATCCCTTGCCGGGTTGATCGGGCTTAGTGTGGGTGTGTTCCTGCTTGATGTGGTGAATAATGCGATGGCAAGCGGCGGAGGAAATACGTCTAACGAGACGTTTTTCTCCAATCCCGAAATTCATATCGGGACAGCGGTAGCAGCTACTGTAATCTTGCTGTTCAGCGGTCTCCTTGCCGGGTTGATCCCTGCCTGGCGTGCTATGCAAATCAAGGCTATCGACGCTATTAGGGAAGAGTAGGGGAGATTAATGAGTTAATAATTAAAGAATTAAAAATTAGATATAGTTATGAAGAATCGTATCGTAAAAAAAGTCCTGCGGATCATCTTTTTGGTAGTAGTCGGGGCTGCTGTTGTCGGCACTTTCTATTTCTTGTGGAAGAAAGCGCAACCTGTCATTACCGTCTATGAGTTGGTTACTCCTGCGCGTGACACGATTGAGACGAAGACCGTGGCGACCGGAAAGGTCGAACCTCGTGATGAAGTCCTTATCAAACCGCAAATGTCGGGTATCATCTCCGAGTTGCTGAAAGAAGCCGGACAGATGGTGAGAGAAGGGGAAATCATTGCCCGTATCAAGGTGATCCCTGAAATGGTTCAGTTGAATAGCGCCGAATCGCGTGTGAGGGTGGCGAAGATCAGCCTCGAACAGATCAGTGCTACCTTCAAGCGTGATGAAGAGTTACATAAACAGGGAGTCATCTCCAAAGAAGATTACGAAACATCTCTTGCCAACTATAAGAAGGCACAAGAAGAGGCTGAAAATGCTCAGGATGCTCTTGAGATCATTCGCGAAGGTATCTCCAAACGGTCTGCCGCTTCCAGTACGACACAGGTCCGTTCCACTATCACTGGTATGATCCTGGATGTGCCTGTCAAGGTCGGTAATTCGGTGATCCAGTCGAACACGTTCAATGACGGTACGACGATCGCTACCGTTGCCGATATGAACAATATGATCTTTAAGGGGAAAGTAGACGAGACGGAAGTTGGTCGTATCCACGAAGGAATGCCGATCAAATTGACGGTCGGTGCTATGGAAAGCCGCACATTCGATGCCGAACTGGAGTATGTGGCTCCTAAGGGAGTGGAAGAGAACGGGGCCGTACTGTTTGAGGTGAAGGCCGCCGTACATATGTCCGGCGATGCTTTTATACGTGCTGGTTACAGCGCTAATGCCGAGATCGTGTTGAAGCGTGCGGAGAATGTTTTATCCGTACCTGAAAGTTGTGTCGAGTTTAGCGGCGACTCTACTTTCGTGCAGGTGGTAAAAGCGGAAAAGCCGGAGCAGCAGTTTGAAAAGAGGGCCGTTAAGGTGGGTCTGTCCGATGGTATCAAGATCGAGATAAAGGAAGGTCTTGCCGAAAACGAAAAGGTACGCGGGGCGATTGTCGATCCGAATAAGAAATAATTGTAAACGATAAAATGATGAGAAGCCAATTAATAATAGCTACGACTTTGTTTCTTTCCGGTACTCTTGCTTGGGGGCAGGGAGCTGCCAAACAATGGTCTCTGGAAGAATGTATCCGTTACGCGATCGAGCATAACATCGATCTGAAGCAGAAAGAGCAGGATCAGGAAAACCGGAAAGTGGAATTGAACACCAGTAAGTTCAGTTGGTTGCCCGACCTGAATGCTAATGTCGGACAGAATTTCGACTTCGGGCGTTCTCCTTCCAAAACGGGTGTGATTGTGGATCAAAACTCGGCCAATACCTCGGCCTCCGTCTCTTTGAGTATGCCGATATTCGACGGCTTGCGTATTCCGAACGATATCGCTGCCCGCAAGCTGGACTTGAAAGCGGCTGTTGAAACTTTGAATAAGGCGAAGGAAGATTTGTCGATCAATGTTGCTTCCTACTATGTGCAGGTTTTGTATAATAAGGAAGTCCAGAAGATAGCCGAGTTGCAGGTCGCGCTGAGCAATGAACAGGTCGTGAAAACCGAAGCTTTGGTAAAGAACGGGAAAGTCCCTCTTTCCCAACTATACGATATGAAAGCACAGCTGGCGAAGGACGAAGTCTCGTTGACCGAAGCACGCAACAATGTGAAACTGGCATTGCTCGACTTGACGCAAAGCCTCGAACTGGAACGCGACGGTGAAAATTTCGACATCGTAGTCCCTGAAATCGGAGATGCTGTCGAACAGTATATGAGCAGCATTCTCCCACCGGACAATGTCTATGATCATGCCGTAGCTTTCAAGCCGCAGATCAAGGAGCAGGAATATCTCTTGGAAAGCCAGAAGAAGATGCTGAAAGTGGCTCAGGCAGGCTATTATCCGAAACTGAATTTTGGTGCCAGCTACGGCAACGGCTATTATCATTATTCCGGTGATGGCGACTATACGAACCTTCCTTTCAGCGATCAGCTGAAGAATAACGGACGTAAAACGATCGGGTTCAGCCTGAGTATTCCGCTGTTCAACCGTTTCCAGGTTCGCAATAATGTCCGTTCCGCCCGTATAGGTATCCGGAACCGGGAGTTGATGATGGAGAATACGAAGAAAGTGTTGTATAAGGAAATCCGGCAAGCCTATTATAATGCGACTGCCGCCCAGGATAAATATACCGCATCCGACAAATCAGTCCTCGCCAGCAAAGAGGCTTTCTCTTATGCCGAAGACCGTTATGCCGCCGGCAAAAGCACAGTCTTCGAATACAGCGAAGCTAAAACGAAGTATGCCCAAAGCTTGTCCGAACAGGCCCAAGCCAAGTATGACTTTATCTTCCGTACCAAAATCCTGGACTTCTATAACGGCACACCGATAACACTGTAACCGGTATGATGCGCTTACCACCAGCTTGGTCGGGAATAGTGTGTTACATCTACGACAGAATATTTCTGGGTAACAATAGCAGGATTAACGGCAAATAATCTTTCAACGTTATCCGTAATTGTTTTAACGCCTGTTGGATCCGGTAATCGACGGTTTTAGGGGATACCTGCAGGATTTCTGCAATTTCTTTATAGCTTTTATTATCGAAGCGGTGCATGACAAAAGCTTCCCGATAAGCGGGAGGCAAAGCGTCTACCGCTTCCCTGATCCTTCTTTGTAGCTCTTCGAGTTGGTAGAAATCGGTGTTCTGTAGCATTTCCTGCATATTTTCGTAGAAAAGAGTGTCGGCTCTTAGTTGGGAGTGATGGCGGACAATCTGGTTGATGGCGCGATGATAGACGGTCTTGAACAGATATTGGTTTAGAGATGTCTCGAAAGTTTGCGTTTCCCGGTTTTCCCATAGCCACAGCATCACATCCTGCACGATCTCTTCGGCATCTTTTAATTCCACAAACTTTGTCGCATAAGCACAGAGTATCGGATAGTATCTCCTGAACAAGACACCATAGGCTTTTAGATCTCCATGTTGCATGGCTGAAAGTAAAAAGCGTTCCTCTGTGGTTTGTAGTTTTTTTCCTTCCATATATCCGTTCACAAAGATAAATCTTTTGTGGTAGAAAAAAAATATTGAAAAAGCTGGTTTTTGTTTAGGAATCCGTTCGACTTCTCTTGTCTAATAGAAAAACAAGGATAAATATACACATGGAAACACCGAATACAGATAGGATAGAATACCTTCTTCCACGCTATTGTTCCGGTGAAGCGACAGTAGAGGAGTGTTGGCAGGTTGAGGGGTGGATAAAGCAGTCGGATGAAAATTACCGGATTGCCAAACAGATTCATTCTCTTTATCTGGCAACGGATACGATGCAAGTATTATCGAAAGTGGATACGGAGAAAGCGTTGTCTTCTGTTTGTCAAAAGATGAGCAAAGACAATGCTCGTCCTAAAGTAACCACGGTTACTTGGCTGCAACGCGTTGCAGCCGTTCTGTTTATCCCTCTTTTCACTATCTTTGCCTATCAAAACCTGAAACCCCGTCCGGTCGAAATTGCCCGGACGATTGAAGTAAAAACAAATCCGGGCATGACGACCACAGTCCATCTGCCGGATGGTTCCGTTGTCCATCTTAATTCGGAGTCGAAACTGTCTTATCCCTCCTTCTTCGATAAGGACAAAAGAAGAGTGGCTTTGCAGGGAGAGGCCTTTTTCGAAGTGCAGAAAGATCCGGAGCATGGCTTTGTCATTTCAACCCCCCATGAGACGAAAATAGAGGTGTTGGGCACTTCGTTCAATGTTGAGGCATTTGAAACAGACGCTTTCATTTCTACTACCCTGATCGAAGGAAAGGTCCGTTTCGATTATATGAAGAACGGGCAGTCCAAGGCCATACAAATGAAGCCCGGACAAAAGCTGACCTACGATTCTTCTTCTTCCCGTGTGCAACTGGCGGAAACGAATGGTGAGTCGGAGATTGCCTGGAAAGACGGAAAGATCGTTTTCCGGGCGACCCTTTTGCCCGAAGCCTTGCGGATGCTGGAAAAGCGGTTCAATGTGACATTCGTTTTATCCAATGACCGCCTTCGCAAGGAAGCTTTTACCGGATCTTTCAGTCATCAACGGTTGGAGCGCATATTGGAAATCTTCAAAATATCCTCTAATATCAAATGGCGTTATTTAGATACGCAGGACACGCAGAGCGAGAAAACTAAGATTGAAATTTATTGATAAACACAATTAAAACAAGTAGATACCATGAAACACAACAACATTCCGCCTTGAAAAAAGAAAAACATTCGGAAGAATATTGGCGTATTCTCCCGGATGAAATGAGTTGACTTTAAAACGCTTGTTTGGCGACAAGCTGTAATAAACCATTTTTTATTAATTAGATCACTACAAAATTATGCAAAAACATTGTAATGTCCAATTGCTTAGGGATAAAAATAGATGCTGGAATCCCTTGAGTAAAATCCCGAGAGTTATGAAACTATCTACATTATTGTTAGTCGGTTCTATGGCCATAAGCCATGCCGCCAATAGTTATGCCCAAAAAGCGACTGTCAGCCTGAATGCCCAAAATCAGACAGTTGAATCGGTACTCGACAAGATTGAAGACCAGACGGAGTTTTCTTTCTTCTTCAATAACCGTCATGTTGACTTAAATCGCAAGGTCTCTGTGTCTGCAAAAGGAAGTGATATATTCAAAGTGCTGGATAATATTTTTGCGGGAACAAATGTAAGGTATTCGGTGGTGGATAGGAAGATTATTTTGTCGGTAGAAAAGAGAGAAATCCAGCAAACTAATCAAGATAAAAAAATCACCGGTGTCGTTAAAGATCAATATGGAGAGCCTGTTATTGGTGCAAATGTTTCTGTAAAAGGTACGACCATAGGTACGATTACCGGTATTGATGGCGATTTTACATTGGATGTGCCGGCAAATGCAATCATTATGATTTCTTATATAGGATATGTCTCTCAAGAGCTTCGTTCGGAAGGTAAAGTTCATTTGGATGTTATGCTGAAAGAGGACTCACAGGCATTGGAGGAAGTAGTTGTCGTTGGATATGGTGTACAGAAAAAAGTAAATCTTACGGGTTCGGTATCATCTATTAAAAGCGAAGAGTTGGAACGTCAACCGATTGTAACCATGAAAGATGCATTGGCAGGCTTAGCACCCGGTTTAACTGTTGTGAAATCATCGGGACAGCCAGGATCAAGTAATCCGACTATTACCGTACGTGGAGTGGGAACGTGGAAAAATGCAGGTCCTCTTGTATTGGTTGATGGTATGTCAATGAGTATTGCGGATGTTTTGCCTAATGATATCGAAAGTATATCGGTATTGAAGGATGCGGCTTCGGCTGCCATTTACGGTTCACGTGCTGCCAACGGGGTTATTTTGATCACAACGAAAAAAGGAAAAGAAGGTAAAGTGCAAGTGAATTATAATGGAAACGTCGGTTGGCAACAAGCAACACGTCAACCGAAGTCCGCTACAGGTTGGCAGTATGCGGAGTTGTATAACCGTGCTATGTTGGCCGATGGTAAGGCGTTATCTGATGGTACAACGTTGATATTCCCACAAGACAAGATCGATCGTATGAAGAATGGTACAGGAAATATTGATCATAACGAAGCGAATACGGATTGGTATGATGAATTATTGCATACTGCTTTGCAACATACTCATGATGTTTCTATTACGGGGGGAAACGATCGTGTGCAGTATGTCGGAACAGTGGGGTATGCAAAACAAGATGGTATTATAAAATCTTCTTACGAACGTTATAATACTCGTTTGAATACGACTGCTAATTTGGCGGATTGGTTTACTATTCAATCAAATATTGCTTATATTAACGATGTCACCAATGAGAGTCCGGGACTTGGAGGTGCTTATTATTACGCACCCCGTTCTTTTCCAAATATGCCGGTTAAATATTCGGATGGTACTTGGTCGTTCCATTCCACTCCGAAGAATCCGGTTCGTATGACAACCGATGAATATGGTTATCAGCGGTATGAAACGGATAAATTGTCGTTGTTGCTTTCTCCTGAAATAAAATTGTTGGAAAAAGCATTAATTGTGAAAGGAGTATTGGGGTATGAAAGCAAGACTTCGTATGTTGATAGGTTTGAAAAGAGAGTGATTTATGATGCATTCGAACCGGCAGGGCAAAGCGAGAATGTATTTGTGGCTCGTAATACCAAGACGGATACTTGGCATCGTAACCGTAACTTGACTCTCAGTGCAACGGCTAATTACATGAAAACGTTCGGAAACCATGATATTAACGTATTGTTGGGGGCATCGCGTGAACAGTTCAGATATAATACGACTTCAGCTTCACGAAAAGACTTTCCGACCGATGATTTCGAAGTGATTGATCCGGGCGATGCGGCTACAGCTACGGCAACAGGTAATAAGACTTATAGTGCCTTGACTTCCGTATTCGGTAGAGTAAATTATTCTTACAAAGATCGTTATTTGTTTGAAGCCAATGTGCGTCATGACGGTTCTTCCAAATTTGCTCGTGGGCATCGTTGGGGTACGTTCCCCTCTTTCTCGGCTGCATGGAGGATCTCTGAAGAATCTTTCTTTAGTTCGCTTAAGAATGCTGTTCAGAATTTAAAACTACGTGCATCGTGGGGTAAGTTGGGTAACCAAAGTATCGATAACTATCTGAGTATGTCGACTTTTGCAGTCGTAAATGGAGGTACTCGTTTTTATTTGTTTGATGGTGCTGTTCAGTCTTTGATGACAGAAAATGTTATGGGTAATAATATTATCACTTGGGAAACGAGCACAAACCTGAACTTGGGTTTGGATGTCAATGTACTTGACAATCGTTTGGGCTTTACATTTGATTGGTATAACCGGGATACTGATGATATTTTGTTAAGTCTTGAAGCACCCACTCTGTTGGGAATCACACCACCGATTTCGAATGCTGGTAAGGTCAGAAACCGGGGATGGGAATTGACTATTAATTGGCAGGATCAAATAAATGACGATTTTAGCTACAATATTAATTTCATGTTGTCCGATGTAAAAAATAAAATTTTGGATATGCATGGTTACAAGTCACCGACTTCTAATCTGACTACCCGTATTGAGGGAGAACCGATTGATGCTTTGTTTGGTTGGCAAACATTAGGGCTTGCCGATACCCAGGAAAAATATGAACAATATAAGGAGGTGATGTTGACATATAACTCGAATTTTTCAATGGGTGATATTATTATTGAAGATTTGGACAAAGACGGAAAGATTACGGAATCCGATAAAAAGATTATCGGAAATCAGATACCTCGTTATACCTTCAGCTTGAATTTGGGATTTAATTATAAGGCTTTGGATTTCTCTGCTATGTTCCAAGGAGTTGGTAAAGTTGATGGTTTTTTGGGGCGTGATATTATTGAGCCTTTGGGATCACAGACGGCTATGGAAGAACATTATTATGACTCTTTTGATCCGTCCAACCCAGTTACTGGTAAATATTATCCACGCATGACAATGGCCAATCGTCTCAATTACGCCAATATGTCACATTGGGTACAGGATGCATCTTATCTGCGTTTAAAGAATTTGCAGGTCGGATACACGTTCAAGTTTGGAGAGAAATCACCGATTGAAAGAACCAGAATTTATTTCTCCGGTTCCAATCTGTTTACGTTGACAAATTACAGAGTCTTTGATCCGGAAAATGGCTTGAATACCACATCTTTTCCAAACTCAAGAGTATATAGCATAGGTGCTAATGTTACATTTTAAAAATTACAATCATTATGAAAAATAAAATTTTATCAATAGCCTTTTTTGTGGGATGTGTGTTCTGTTCTTGTGACGATGTTTTGGATGCGCTTCCTGAGGATAAATTGCCGGAAGAAACTTTTTGGCAAACGCCAGGTAATGTTCGTGCATTTGTTGCAGACATATATTCCCGTGCTTTCCCGTTGGAATATGAAATGCATCCTTGTTTCGATGAGGCGATGTCTGACAATTCTCATATGGCATGGGAAGGGTGGTATACTGATATTAAATTAATAGCCAACGGTTCATATCTTACAACCACTTCTGTAGTAAATAATAATTGGGCGTATGCTTATACCAATATCCGTATGGCCTGTCAGTTTTTGCAAAACATTGAGAGATGTGTCGGGGTGGATACTGTTGAAAAAGAGGCTCTTACCGGACAAGTTCGTTTCTTCTTGGCTTATATGTATATTCGTTTAGTCGCCTTGTATGGGGATGTTCCCTTGATTGAAAAAGTATTGACTGAAGATGAGGCCAAAGTTCAGACTCGGACACCCAAAGCTGAAGTGTTGGCGTTTGCTCATGGACAACTTGATCAAGCTATTAAGGAATTGGAAGGAAAAACATTGGAAAAAGGACGTGTTACGGTTGGTGCGTGCAAAGCATTGAAAGCAAGGGCTTATTTGTGGGAGAACGATTATGCTAAACTTTTGTCTGTGACCTCTGAATTGATTGGTAAATATTCACTTTATACAGTCGGGGAAACACCTTATGCCGATTTGTTCAACGGAAATGCCGAAGATGCAGACGAAATTATTCTAGCACGTGAACACACACATACGACTGGAAGTATTACTACTGGAAATCGATTGAATCAAGCATTCTTTTTAAAGGAAATGTCAGGTGGAGATGCATTACGTGCGCTTACTCCTACGGGGAGTTTGGTTGATGCTTATCCAATGGCTGATGGCCGATTGATACATGAAAGTGGTTCTACATATAATCCGAAAGATCCTTATAAAGATAGAGATCCCCGTTTAGCTCAGTCTATAATCTATCCTACTTCTACGATTCGTGAATCAAAAACAATGACATGGGTTCTTTATGATCCGGAATCAGAAAAAAGTATTCCTGGACAACGTTATGATGCGAAAGAACCTTCATCAAGTGGATATGTCTGGAAAAAGTATTGTGACTGGAGTGATCATGCAATGATTCAGATCTTAGATGGAGGTGTGGATGTTATTTATATCCGTTATGCAGATGTTTTGTTAATGCATGCAGAGGCGTTACTTGAAACGAAAGGAGTAGCTGCTTCCTCTGAAATATTTGCGATTATAAATCAATTGCGTGACCGTTGTGGTGGAGGGCGTGTAACGGAGGCTAACTATATATCAGAGGAAGCATTGCGAACATTGGTTCGTAACGAACGTCGTGTAGAATTGGCAAATGAAGGTTTACGTTTCTTTGACCTCCGTCGTTGGAAAGTGGCAGAGAAAACAGTTGCTGTTTCCGGTGAAGGTATGAATGGAGAAGTGTATGGTGCCTTTATGCGCTTGGATGGTGTTGGTGCTACTGATAGGACAGTGACAGTAGATGGAGTTCCTCGTCGTTATGTGGAAACATATAATTTTGATCCTTCCAAACATTATCTGTTTCCGATACCATCTAAAGATATTGATTTAACAAATGGAGCATTGACTCAAAATTCAGGATGGAATTAGTAGCATAGTTCTGTGTAAAAATAAGTTGTCTCATTTGAGTAAAACAGTTCATTTGTTTATGAAAAGTTTACGATCAGAAAGTGAGGCAACTTATTTTTTATTCGTATAAGTTAAAGAAATATGTACTGTAAGATCTTAATTTAGATCGATTTTGTATTATGTGAATTTGTGCTTAAATACAAAAATTAAATTACATGAGATTTATAAAAGAAATATAATGAGAAACTTGGTAATCGTATTTTGTTTATGCTGGGTAAAGTTCTTTTACGTTCAGGCACAGAGTAGTTTTTTAATTAAAAATCAAGATCAAACAGCTAAACCCGTAAGTTCAGATTTGTTTGGTAGTTTTTATGAATTAGGTTTTGGACGTAGCGATTTGTTATGGGGAGAATTACTTTTTAATAGGGATTTTGAGTTAGAACGTCCTTTAGGAGAGAAAAATCCATGGTTAGTGTATTCACGAGAGAAAAAAGAAAAGGAAGATTGGTGGCACTCTGGTTATGAGGAAACGAAATGGTATATAGAGAGTCAGCACAAAAGAGATTATACCATACCGATTGTTCATAATAATTATTGGCCATCAGCTCATGGAAAATATTATGTTCAGATTGATAACAGAGTGGAAAAACAATCTGTGTGGTTTGCACAAAATCGTATTTATTTGCGCAAAGGTCAAACATACAACTTCTCGGGATTGTTTTCAAATACATATTTTTTCAGTGCAGATAAATTAGGGAAAGAAGTGGTCTTGAATCTCTGCTTGTTTGAAGGTGACGAGTTGTCTGCTTGTTTGTCGAAAAAGGAAATAAAAGTATGTACTAATCAATTTGGACAGATTGAAGCTGAATTAGAATCAATGGAGTATGAAGGTTGGGGAACATTTGCAATGGAGATCCCAGCTGGAACAAAAGTAGCTTTTGACTTTTTATCATTAACAGCAGCAGATGATGTAAAGGGATGGAAAAAGGAGGCTGTTGAAAAGATAAAGCAAAATTTAAAACCTAAAACAATTCGTTTTCCGGGAGAATGTTTTGCTTCTTTATATGATTGGAGAGATGGAGTAGGTCCGTGTGAAGAACGTCCGGTGAATTATGATTCTTGGTGGGAATGTGAGTTTGTGAATGATGTTGGAACATTGGAATTTGTAGAGTTGTGTGAATTGTTGGAAGCTCAACCTTTTTTTTGTGTTCCTGTAATGTTTAATGATGCATTTAATGCAGCCGAATGGGTTGATTTTTGTAATAATCCGTGGAATGAACGGCGTATTGCTTATGGAAGAAAAGATCCTTTATATGTAAAATATTGGGAGTTGGAGAATGAGCCTTATCGGCGGTTTGATGCAATAACCTTTGCTAATCGGTGTGTAGAATTTTCGAAACAGATGAAAAAAGTAGATCCCACGATAAAAATAGCAGTAGGTAACTATTGGTGTTATAATAAAAAGTTTAAAGAAATGTTGGAAATCTTAGGCCCTCATATAGATTTGATAACTAATAGAGGGGGAAGTGTGGAGGAAATGCATAATGATTTGCAGATTTTGGATGAGTATAACAAAAAGCATGGAACAGATATTTTGCTTTGTCATACGGAATTTCGTGCTCCGTTATCTCGTACAGATGGGGGTGTTGATGGATTGAATCAGGTTCAGACTGTAGAGACTGAAACTCTGTTTAATAGATCTGTTCGTTGGGAGTATGCGATGAATATGGCAGAGCAATATATCTTGTTTCAAAAAATGGGAGGTAATTTCTTCACTGCTAATTTTACCAATTTGACGGATGGTTGGGGTGAGTCGCTTATTAATATAGCAAAAGAGAAAAGTTATTTGTCTGCGTCAGGAATCACTTATTCTTTATTGAACTCTTTAGATATTGTTTATCCACAAGTTATCAATCCAATAAAGGAAGATAAAGATGTTGTTATACAGGCTGCGTGGAATCAAAATCGTAGTAAGTTGACTATTATACTGTTGAACTTTAATGAAAAAGAGAATATTTGTCAATTGGATTTGAAGGATATACGAAAGCATTTTCTTTCAGAAGGTGATCTGTTTTTGTTGAATCCGGGATCTTTTCATTGCTTTAATACAGTCTCGAATCCGGAGCGTGTAAAGGTTGAAATGAGGAAGATAAAGACTCATAAGAAAATGACCGTGAAGCTCTTTCCTATGTCTTTGCAAGTGATAGAAATAACGGTTTCTGATAAATAAAGGATCACTTAAATAGTATATGTATATGAACTTCTATTTAAATATCGGCAGCTTGCTTGTCGTTTGCTTATTGACTGGATGTCAATTTTGTAAAAAGGAGAATTTGTCTGAAAAAGAAAAACACTCTGTTCCTATTACTACCCATCGTCCACTCAACCCGATTGCTCCTCCGGGTGTGTTCATTGCTGATCCGGAAGTGAGGCAGATGCCTGACGGGCGGATCTATGTTTACGGCTCGCGTGACGAACCTGGTAATAGTTGGTGCTCGAATTCCTATAATGTGCTATCTTCCTCTGATTTGGTGGACTGGCATATGGAGCAATTTTCTTTTGCGACAAAAGGGACCGGGAAGCAGACGGATTATACGAATGATATCCTTTATGCTCCGGATTGTATTCATCATAATGGGAAATATTACCTTTATTATTGTTTGGCTGCCAATGGCGAAAATGAAGGGGTTGCGGTTGCTTCCTCTCCTTATGGCCCGTTTAAAGAGGGAAAAGTGATAAAGGGAATTTCTGGTATAGATCCTTCGATTTTTATCGATGATGACGGACAGGCTTATCTGTTTTGGGGGCAGTGGCATGTCAGAGGGGCAAAACTAAGCAAGGATATGCTTTCTATTGAAGGGGTTGTCCATGATAGTTTGCTGACTTATAAAACGCATTTCTTCAATGAAGGAAGTTCCGTCCGGAAAAGAAATGGTATCTATTATTTGGTTTATGGTAGCCATTCTCGGCACGGTGAGTCCAATTGTGCTACATTAGACTATGCGACGGCTACTTCTCCTTTAGGACCTTATACCTATAGGGGAGTGATTATCGATAATTGGGGAAGTGACCGTAATTTGGTGAATAACCATGGCTGTATCACCGAAATCAACGGACAATGGTATATCGCTTATCATCGCCCAACTCATGCGACTGCGACTGGAACTATGCGGAAAGCTTGTTTGGAGCCGATCACTTTTAATCCGGATGGCACGATACAGGAAGTGGAAATGACAACACAAGGTATTGGTGGTCCAATCTCTCCGTCCTATCGGATGGATGCGGCCAGGGCTTGTCTGTTGTCCGGTCATGTAGCGATTGCCGTACGCAGGCCGGACAATGATGTTCCGGTAGAGTATTTGTCATCTATTCGTGATGGTGATCATGCCTATTGGAAATATTACGATTTTACTGATACGGATGTGGATCGTTTTATTTGTAAGACTTGGGATAAGAACAAGAAAGCGAAGATCGAAATCCGGTTGGATAGTCCGGATGGCGAGTCGCTCGGAGTTTGTGATCTGGAGGCAATGGATGGTGAGGTGGCTTATGCTATCCATGAAACCGATATCAAACCGGTTACAGGTAAACATGCGTTGGTTTTGGTCTTTAAGGCGGCAGAACCGGCTGGAACTGAGGAAGAGAACCTGATGAATCTGGAATGGTTTACTTTTTCTACGACTCACCCCACAAAACTTTCCCAAAAATAATCCTTCATTCCTTCATCCGTAAGCCTATCCAATTGTCCCTTACTTGCCTACGGATGAAGGAAATGGAGCATCTTCCTCAATAGTTAAACCCGAAATGCCAAAGAGGAATTATGTTCTTGTGTCCGTATTCGATGTCATCTTTCACAATGTAGGCATTGTTGATCCCTTGTATTTGTTTCTGTTGCTTGTTGGGACCGCCTACTTCGAAGGTATAAGGGCCGATTGTGAAGTCTGATTTGTCGGAGGCAAAGACCTCGTTGTTTACTTTCATCTGCGAAAGGAAAAATGTTTCCCTGATATTTCCGATCTCCGGTGTGCTGTCGGAGAGTGCATAAGCTAAATTAGCGTTGTCCAGGTAGGTCTTTTCTACTTTTCCTAACTGCCGGATACCTTCTGTTGTTCCTCTGAGTTGCGAAACGATGCCGGCCTTTTCTAAATAAAAGAGGAAATCCGCTACTTGGTTACGATGCAGGTCTATCATCTGTCCGATTTTGGAGAAGTTGGGTTTGAAAGGTACGCTTTGTGCTATGACGTAGAGCAGTTGTTTGATTTTCTTTGTGGAAGCGACGTTCAGTTTTGCATAAGCCGGAATATCGTTTTCGGCGGTAAGGGTGATCACGTTGCGCAAGCGTATGTCATAACCCGGATCATTGAAGAAAGGATAATATCCATTCTTCAGATATTCCTTGAACAGCACCAACGGACGTTCCGTGCCCGGCAGTTCCACTTTGTGTTCCAATATCTCCGGTAGGGAATAGGTCGGTAACCGGATCGCTTTTGCCAGTATAAGATATTCGCGGAAAGAGAGTCCGGGCAGGAAATAACTGAGTGCACGGCGACTCAAATCTGCATTTCCTTTATAGATATCCAAAATGGAAGAGCCGGTAAAAACCACATGGAAATCGGGATAATAGTCATAAATCATTTTCAACTCTTTTGACCAGTCTTGATATTTGTGCACTTCATCGATAAACAAGTGCTTCCCTCCGTTCTTGTAGAAATCCGATGCAAAGTCAAACAGACGATGTTCCGTGAAATACAGGTCATCGGCATTGACAAAAAGAGTGTCTTCTATGTCGTGGTATAGCTTGATGTGCTGTAACAGCATAGTCGTTTTGCCGACACCTCTGGGACCGACTATGCCCAACATACGGGAAGACCAGTCGATCTGGTCGTGCAGGTATCTGACATAAGACGTATCGGTGAGTCTGAGCAATCTTCTGAAAAGTTCTATAAGCTGTTCCATGTCCTGTCCGGTTGAATAGTTCGTATGGGCAAATATACGAAAATTGCTGAATTAAATCAGCAATTTCTTTGTAAAACTGCTGATTTAATTCAGCAATCCTTCATCCGTAAGCCTATCTAATCATTCCTTACTCGCTTACGGATGAAGGAAACTTTTTATCGGATAAACAACAGCTCCCTGTATTTCGGCAGCGGCCACATCTGGTTGTCGACCATCAGCTCCAGGTCGTCGATATGGCGACGGATTTCGTCCAGATAAGGAGCGACGGTATCGTGGTAAGCGATCGCTTTGGTACGCAAATCCGTGATACGGTTGGCTTTTTTGCGGGCTTCCACCATTTCGTCGACCATGCGGGTGACGGAACAGATATGTCCGGCAATCTTGCGAACCAGGCGACGGGGCTCTTCCGACATATCGTCATATTCCGGATATCCGCCGAAAGTCTCTTTCAGCTTGGTGATATTGTCCAATAGCAATGACTGGTAGCGGACGGCAACCGGGATGATATGGTTGAGCGAGAGATCACCGAGGACACGAGCTTCTATCTGTACCTTTTTGATATAGATTTCCCATTTCACTTCGTTGCGTGCTTCCAGCTCCTTTTCGCTCAGTACACCGGTTTCCTTGAACATCCGGATGACTTCCGGTTTCAGGTATGCATCGTATTGTAACGGAACGCTGTTCTCACAATCCAGGCCTCGGCGGGCAGCCTCTTCTTTCCATTCGTCACCGTAGCCGTTTCCGTCGAAGCGGATCGGTTTGGATTCTTTGATGTAGGCTTTCAAGACTTCAAAGATGGCGGCCTCCTTGCTTTTTCCTTCGGCACGCAATGTCTCGACATCCTGTTTGAACTGGCGAAGCTGGTAGGCAACGGCAGAGTTCAGTGCCAACATCGCTGAGCCGCAGTTGGCCGACGAACCTAATGCGCGGAACTCGAAACGGTTCCCTGTGAAAGCAAAAGGAGAAGTACGGTTGCGGTCCGTATTGTCTAACAGCAACTCCGGGATCTGTCCGAAGCCGAGATGCAAGCGTTTCTTGTCGTCCACCTCGATAGCATCCTCGATGGAGCAGTTCTCGAACTTGTCCAAGATTTCTGTGATCTGTGTCCCTAAGAAAGAAGAGATGATAGCGGGAGGTGCTTCATTGGCTCCCAGGCGGTGTGCGTTGGTAGCCGAAGCGATACTGGCTTTCAGCAGAGCGTTATATTTATATACAGCCATCAGCGAATTGACCACGAATGTGATGAAACGCAGGTTGTCTTCCCGGTCTTTTCCCGGAGAGAAGAGGTTGATGCCCGTATCGGTTCCCATCGACCAGTTGCAATGCTTGCCGGAACCGTTCACGCCCATAAAAGGCTTTTCGTGGAGCAGCACGCGGAAATTGTGGCGGCGGGAAACACGTTTCATTACCGACATCAACAATTGGTTATGGTCGTTGGCCAAGTTGCATTCTTCATAAATAGGTGCTAACTCGAACTGGTTCGGAGCCACCTCGTTATGGCGTGTCTTGACCGGGATGCCTAACTTATAGCATTCTGTTTCCAAATCTTTCATGAATTCCTGTACCCGGGAGGGGATGGCTCCGAAATAGTGGTCGTCCAATTGCTGGTTCTTGGCACTTTCGTGTCCTAAGAGGGTACGTTCCGTCAGCGACAGGTCGGGACGGGCGGAATAGAGGTCTTCATCTACTAAGAAATACTCCTGTTCCCATCCTAAATAGGTGATGACTTTGCCCACCTCTTCGTTGAAATAGTTGCATACATCCTTGGCCGCCTTGTTCAGGGCTTCGATAGAGCGGATCAGCGGGGTCTTGTAGTCCAGCGCTTCACCGGTATAGGCGATGAATACGGTCGGGATACACAAGGTGTCGTCTACGATAAACGCAGGTGAGGAAGGGTCCCAGGCTGAGTAGCCGCGGGCTTCGAACGTGTTGCGCAATCCACCGTTAGGAAAGCTGGAAGCGTCCGGTTCTTGTTGGGCGAGCAGCTTGCCGCTGAATTCTTCGATCATGCCTCCGATACCGTCATGTTCGACGAATGCGTCGTGCTTTTCAGCGGTCCCGTCGGTCAGAGGCTGGAACCAGTGCGTGTAGTGTGTGACTCCTTTTTCCAGTGCCCACATGCGCATACCGGCAGCCACATGGTTGGCAATTTCTCGGTCGATAGGGGTTCCGTTGTCGATGGCATGGGTCAGGGCTTTGTAGGTTTCCTTGGAGAGATACTTTTGCATTGCCTTCCGGTTGAAGACGTTCTCACCATAATATTCGGATACTTTCTGATTGGGAGTAATGGCTTCCACGGCCTTTCGGTTGGATGCTTTCTCCACTGCATTAAAGCGTGAGATTGACATACAGATTGTTTTTATGTTATACCGGCTGCAAAGATACATGCAATTCTCCATGAATGCTTTCATCCGGTAGTTAAAAATAGATGAGCAGGAAACTATTCGATCCGGTACATGCCGTTTGGTAATGCACCAGCTTCTCTAAAGCTATGCATTAGGTGGCGTAACCCATAGCATTAGCCCTCGTAATGCATAGCTTTGCAGAGGCAAACCTGATGCCTGTCGAATGGGGATGTAAATGATGATTTATCTGTGATAAAAACATGCATACAAAATGATTGATTTCATCTCGTGAAATGAATAAAAAGAGGGGATTGAAAAAAACTATCATTGATTATCAGTGGTTTATGGTGATAGATGATAGATGAAACCCCGTTTCTGTAAAAGTTTAGGGAAAACGAATTAAAAAACGCCGCCTTTAAGGTGACGTTTTTTAATTCAAACTCAGAAAAGTTTTACAAAACAGCCTTTTTATCTATCATCTATCACCCGGTTGGCACAAACCGGATCATGAGGAGAGAAAATCGAAACAGTTTCTTAAATATGACAAATAATAAGGAGGTGGAACAACTTTTTCGTGAATAATAATGTTTCATTATAAAAAAAACAGCATATTTGCCACAGAATAAGAAGAAAACGCAGATGACGGAAGAAACGAACCATAAGACCTGTAAATTAGGCTTGGCTCTAAGCGGGGGAGGAGCGAAAGGTTTCGCTCATATCGGGGTATTCAGATTACTGGAAGAATGCGGTCTGAAGCCGGATATCATCGTCGGTACAAGTGTTGGTTCGTTGATGGGCGCTTTGTTTGCCGATGGCTATACGTCCGACGAAATCAAAGAACTCTTTACCGGACGTGAGTTCTCCGAATTCGCCCAGCTGCAAATCCCGAAATCGGGATTGTTCGACAGCAAGCGGTTCCGCTATTTCCTCCGTCGTCATTTGAGAGCTAAAACGTTTGAAGAACTGAAAACCCCTCTGGTTGTCGTGGCGACCGACCTTGACAACGGCGAGAGTCATGAGTTCCGTAGCGGCCCCATCGTAGAGGCGGTGACCGCTTCCTGTAGCATTCCGATTATCTTTAACCCGGTCGTGATAAACGGAGTGCATTATGTTGACGGAGGTCTTTTCCATAATTTCCCGGTTTCCATCATCCGTGAAGAATGTGAGCGTATCATCGGGGTAAATGTCAGCCCCCTTGTCCCGCAAAAGTACAAGCAGACGATTTTCCATATCGCGGAACGTTCTTATCACTATATGTTCCGGGCAAACACGTTGGAAGACCGCGAAATGTGTGATGTTCTGATCGAGGCGGAGGAGTTCGGTATGTATAAGACATTCGACCTGGAAAATGTGGACGAGATCGCGGGTATCGGATATGCTGCGGCAATCCGGGCGTTCGAGGTCGTGATAAAAGAAAATAAATATGAAACTCTGGTGAACGCTATCATGGCAAGAAGAAACAATGCCCTGATGCCATAACTTTTTCCGGATGTTCCGGCGTTCACCCTAAATAGTAACTAAGTTGACAAATAGCGCGATGAAACAGACAAATAAGATGGTAATATATCAGGTCTTTCCACGTTGGTTTGGAAATATGAAATCATCCCTGGTGAAGAATGGAAGTAAAGTTGAAAACGGAGTAGGAAAGTTCTCGGACTTTACGCCGGTGGCTTTGTCCAGGATCAAGGAGTTGGGAACCACCCATGTGTGGTATACCGGAGTGATCGAACATGCAACGAATACCGATTATACGGCTTACCGGATACGAAAAGACCATGCGGCGGTCGTGAAGGGAAATGCCGGCTCTCCCTATGCTATCAAAGATTATTATGATATAGACCCGGACCTGGTCGAACATGTACCTGACCGTATGAAAGAATTCGAATCGCTGGTCGGAAGGACGCATGAAGCCGGAATGAAAGTAATCATCGATTTCGTACCCAACCATGTTGCCCGGCAGTATTATTCGGATGCCAAGATGGCGTATGTGGAAGATCTGGGACAAAAGGACAATACTTCGGAGGCTTTCGATCCCAATAATAATTTCTATTACATACCGGGGCAGACCTTGTGTTTGCAGTTCGGCGCCCAGCAGGAAGATTTTGAATATAGCGAATTTCCGGCGAAAGTCACGGGGAACGATTGCTTCAGTACCTGTCCCGGACAAAACGACTGGTATGAGACGGTCAAATTGAATTATGGCGTTGATTATATGAACGGCCGTACCCCGCATTTCGATCCGGTTCCCGATACATGGACGAAGATGCTGGATATCCTGCTTTTCTGGGCGGGAAAAGGGGTGGACGGTTTCCGGTGCGACATGGCGGAAATGGTTCCGGTTGAATTCTGGAACTGGGTGATCCCGAAGGTGAAACAGATGTATGATGTTTGCTTTGTCGCCGAAGTTTATAATCCGGCAGAATATCGTAATTATATCTGGAACGGACATTTTGATTATTTGTATGATAAGGTCGGGCTGTACGATACGGTACGGTCGGTCATGTGCAACCAGGCTCCGGCAAGCAATATCTCCGGATGCTGGCAGTCACTCGAAGGCATCCAGCATAATATGTTGAACTTCCTTGAAAACCATGACGAGCAACGTATCGCTTCCGACTTCTTTGCCGGTGATCCGCGTCCGGGAATTCCGGGGATGATCGTGTCGGCCATGATGAATACCAATCCGGTGATGATCTACAGCGGACAGGAATTAGGGGAGCCGGGAATGGATGACGAGGGTTTCAGCGGACGTGACGGGCGCACGACGATTTTTGATTATTGGAGTCTTGCCAGCTTGCGCAACTGGATAAACGAAGGGGCTTTCGATGGTGGCGGATTGACGGCCGAGCAACGGCAATTGCGCGAGGCGTATGCAAAGATTCTGAATATATCCAAGTCCGAACGGGTTATCACGGAAGGAGTTTTCTATGATTTGATGTATGCAAACCTGAGTAATCCGTATTTTAACTCACATCGGCAATTCGTATTCATGCGTAAATATCGGAATGAAGTGTTGTTAGTGGTGGTCAACTTTGACAAGGCGGAGCAGACGGTACGCATCCAAATCCCCGATGAAGTATTCAAGGCACTTGATTTCGGTGATAATAAAGCTGCCGTGCTGACCGATCTGATGACGGGAGAGAGTTGTATCAGCACACTGACGGCAGCTTGGCCTTATCAGGTGGTTGTACCTGCTTATTCCGGCCGTTTGCTGAAGTTTGCTTATTGATTTGTGATTTATGATTTATGATTTATGATCTGCTCTGACCGATGTGTTTGGTAATAAATCATAAATCATAAATCATAAATCATAATTGTTTTGTACCTTTGCACCCACAATTCAAATCTATTTACTTAAGATAAATATTCGGAATAATGAGTGCACAAACTCCTTTCTTGGTGTTTTCGGGAACCAACTCCCGGTATCTTGCAGAGAAAATTTGCAATAGTCTTGGTTGTCCGCTGGGACAGATGAACATTCAACACTTTGCTGATGGAGAATTCTCCGTTTCGTACGAAGAGTCTATCCGCGGCCGTGATGTATTCCTGGTACAATCAACGTTTCCTAACTCTGATAATCTGATGGAGCTTCTCCTGATGATCGATGCTGCCAAGCGTGCTTCGGCACACTCTGTAATCGCGGTTATTCCTTATTTCGGTTGGGCACGTCAGGATAGAAAAGACAAGCCGCGTGTGTCTATCGGCGCCAAGCTGATTGCAGACATGCTGAGTACTGCCGGTATTGACCGCTTGATTACGATGGACCTGCATGCTGATCAGATTCAGGGATTCTTTAATGTTCCGGTTGACCACTTGTATGCATCTTCCATTTTCCTGGATTACATTAAAACATCTTTGCCTCTGGATAATCTGTGTATCGCTACACCGGACGTTGGAGGTACTAAACGTGCCAGCAGTTATTCCAAATATCTGGGTTTACCGATGGTTATTTGCCACAAGTCACGTCTGCGTGCCAATGAAGTGGCGGAAATGCGTATTATCGGTGATGTGGAGGGCTTGGATGTCCTTTTGATCGACGATATGGTGGATACGGCCGGTACCATTACGAAGGCTGCCAACCTGATGCTTGAAAACGGAGCCAAATCCGTGCGTGCCATCGCCAGTCATGCCGTTATGTCCGACCCGGCTTCTACGCGTGTAGACCAGTCTGCTTTGACTGAAATGATCTTTACCGACTCTATCCCTTATGCAAAGAAATGCGAAAAGGTGAAAGTGTTGTCTGTTGCCGATATGTTTGCCGAAGCTATCCGTCGTGTATGTAGCGGTGAATCTATCAGCTCTCTGTATGCTATTTAATGAGTTTATAATATCAAGGGAAGGCTGCCATCCTACGGGGTGAGCAGCCTTTTTTATTGTTTGCCCGGCACGAATCCTTTCCGGTTGGGGAACCCGGCCTATCTCTCTTCATCGATAATCATGCCGCTACCGAGGCAAAGACGATGGTCTTTGTCGTAGACTACTCCGTACTGTCCGGGAGCGATTCCCTGGATTTTGTTGTCGGATTCGATGCGGTACAAATCTCCGATGCGACGGATGCGGCCGTGTGTGAAGTCCGGTGTGTGACGGATCTTGAAAGTGATCTCTTTCTCGTCCTCAAATTCTCCCCACGGGTCTTCGGTGATGAAGTCGAAGCCGTGCATGTTGATAATCTTGCCATACTGTGTTTCCGGATCATAACCGTTGGAAACGTAGATGATGTTCCGCTTGATATCTTTTTTGATGACGAACCAGGGTCCGCCGCTCAAGCCTAACCCCTTGCGCTGTCCGATGGTGTGGAACCAGTAGCCGTTGTGTTTGCCCAATACCTTACCGGTTTCCAGCTCGACGATCTTTCCTGTCCGTTTTCCTAAATAACGCTCGATAAAGTCATTATAATTGATCTTGCCTAAGAAACAGATTCCCTGACTGTCTTTCCGTTTGGCACTCGGCAGTTTTTGTTGTTCGGCTATGGCTCGGACTTCGCTTTTCATGAGATGTCCGATCGGGAACATTAATTTCTGTATTTGCAAACGGGTGATCTGGCCGAGGAAGTCGGTCTGGTCTTTTACCGGGTCCTTGGCGGTGGAAAGCCATACCTTACCGTCTATTTCGGTTGTCGTGGCGTAATGGCCGGTTGCTATTTTATCGAAATCCTTTCCCCATTTCTCTTCAAAGCAGCCGAATTTGATATATTTATTGCACATCATATCCGGGTTGGGGGTGAGTCCGCGTTTTACGGAATCGATGGTATAGCTCACGACACGATCCCAATATTCGTCATGCAAAGAGACGATTTCAAACCGGCAACCGTACTTCTTGGCGATATAGGAGGTGATCTCGATATCTTCTTCGGCGGGACAGTCTATATATCCGTCTTTATCTTCCATGCCGATGCGGATATAGAAAATGGTAGGATCGTATCCTGCCTCTTTCAACCGGTGAACAACTACGGAGCTATCCACTCCTCCCGAAACTAATGCTGCAATTTCCATATTTTTACAGTGAAATAAGAATTGTACAAAGGTACGGTAAATTTTTCAATTGTTTATCCTGTTATCCTGTCTTCGACTCCCATACCCGTTATTTTCATAAGGAAGATACGGATCGCCTTCATCCGGATGCGGACGGGCATTACCGGATGGCAAAGGCTTTGATGTATCAACTATTGGCTTATCCGGCCGATTTTGAATAAAACATTTTTCATCTCATCGAAATTGCTTATTTTCGCATCCATAATAGTTCCTTTTTATGAATGTAGACATAACAGATTTGAAGACGGTCCGTTTGAGTCAGGACGGGAGTGCTGTGATTATCCTGGACCAGACCCGCTTGCCGGGATCTGAAGTATATGTTTCCCTCTCTTCTGCAGAAGAAGTTTGGGAAGCTATATACAAGTTAAAGGTACGCGGAGCACCGGCTATCGGGATAGCTGCTGCCTATGGTATTTATGTTTGCAGCCGGCTGATTGTGGCAAACACTTATGACAGTTTTTACAGTGAGTTCCTTCGGATGAAGGATTATCTGGCATCTTCTCGCCCGACTGCGGTCAACTTGGTTGCCGCTTTGGACCGGATGGAAAAAGTTGTGGTTGCCCATTCTATGAAGCCTGTTCCGGAAATAGTGGACTTGTTGCGTGTAGAATCGGAGGCGATCCGGGCGGAAGATGCGGCAGCTTGCCGTAAGATAGGAGAGAACTGTCTGTCCTTACTGCGTCCGGGAATGGGAATCCTGACACATTGTAATGCTGGTCATCTGGCAGTATCGGAATATGGAACGGCTCTGGCTCCGGTTTATTTAGGGAAAGAACGCGGATATGGCTTTAAGGTGTTTGCCGATGAAACGCGGCCGCTGTTGCAGGGGGCACGCCTGACGGCCTACGAATTGCAGCGGGCAGGTGTGGATGTTACTCTGATCTGTGATAACATGGCATCGGTTGTCATGCGGAAAGGCTGGGTACAGGCTGTCGTGGTCGGTTGCGACCGGGTGGCGGCTAATGGCGATACGGCGAATAAGATCGGGACTTCGGGGGTGGCGATTTTGGCCCGTCATTACGGTATTCCTTTTTATGTGTTGGGCCCGTCGTCCACCATTGATCTGAATTGCCCGGATGGGGATGCGATTGTGATTGAAGAACGGAATCCCGAGGAAATTACGGATATGTGGTATGCTTCGCGGATGGCGCCCGAAGGAGTGAAGGCCTATAACCCTGCTTTTGATGTCACACCTCACGACTTGATAACTGCGATTATAACCGAAAAGGGGATCGCTTATCCTCCTTTCCGTATGGAGGATTTCTGAAAAATATTTACCGAAAGTTTTGCTAATCCCGAAACAATCAGTAATTTTGCTGCCCAATTTGTGGATATAGTAATTAAATAATATAATAAACAAAATTATGATCGTAGTTCCATTAAAAGAAGGCGAAAACATTGAAAAAGCGCTGAAGAAATTCAAAAGAAAGTTTGAAAAAACAGGTGTGGTAAAAGAATTGAGAAACCGTCAGGCTTTCGAAAAACCCTCTGTAGCAAAGAGAAAACAAACTATGCGTGCTGTTTATGTTCAGCAATTACAGCAGGTTGAAGAATAAAAATACAAAATCTATCTGTCGGACTTGTTTTATTGGATTCTTATTCCTATATTCGTTGCATAAAAGTTGATGCAACGTGAATGTGCGGATTGATTCATTTTTAGATTATCTTCGGTATGAGCGGAATTATTCCGACTATACGATTGTTGCATACTCTAAAGATTTGCAGCAGTTTGAAGATTTTGTAAAAGAGAAGAAAGAAGGCATGTTTGTGCCGGAGGAAGTGGATACGGATATTGTACGGAATTGGATTATATCTTTGTTGGATAATAAGGTTTCGCCCGTGTCTGTCAACCGGAAATTGAGTTCTTTGAAATCTTTTTTTAAATTCCTTATGAAGCAGGGATTTGTTTCTGTAAACCCGTTACGGTTTGTGACCGGTCCGAAAACAAAGAAGCCGTTACCTACTTTTGTAAAAGAGAAGGATATGGAAGAATTGTTGGATGGAGATGGGTTTGATGAGGATTTTGAAGGGGTGAGGGACCGTTTAATACTTGAAATGCTTTATGATACCGGGGTGAGGCGTTCGGAGTTGGTCGGATTACAAGATATCGATATCGACTACGATGCTATGTTGATCAAGGTGACAGGTAAGCGTAACAAGCAGCGGCTGATTCCTTTTGCAGAAAGATTAAAAAACTTGATGCTTGCATACACAGAAGTCCGAAATCGTGAAGTTGGCGCAGGAAGCGGATGGTTCTTTGTCCGGAAGAATGGAGAACAGTTGTCTGCGGGTATTCTTTATACAATAGTAAAAAAGAAGCTCTCGGATATTCCGACATTGGCAAAATGCAGTCCCCACGTATTAAGGCATTCGTTTGCAACAAGTATGTTGAATAATGGAGCGGAGTTGAACGCCGTGAAAGAGCTACTCGGACACAGCAGTCTGGCTTCTACCAGCATTTACACGCATACAACCTTTGAGGAATTAAAAAAAGTGTATCATGCTCATCCAAGAGCAAAAAAAGAAGGAGGTTATTATGGACGTTAGAATTCAAGCAATCCATTTTGACGCAACCGATCAATTAGAAGCGTTTATTCAGAAGAAAGTGTCTAAGTTGGAACAGTATTTCGACGGCATTATATCGGCAGAAGTTAGTTTGAAGGTTGTAAAACCGGAATCTGCAAAGAATAAAGAAGCAGCTATTCGATTGATTATCAAAAATGGAGATTGTTTTGCCGAAAAGGTAAATGATACCTTTGAAGAATCAATTGACGAATGCGTGGAAGCATTAGAGAAACAGTTAGTTAAATTCAAGGAAAAAATCAGAACCAAATAAAAAAAACGGTAGATAAATTTGGTATATAAGAAATAATGCCTAAATTTGCAGCCGTTTCGCCTTGGTGACGAAACGGCTGTTTTTCGAAGCAGGCTTGCCTCTTTAGCTCAGTTGGCCAGAGCACGTGATTTGTAATCTCGGGGTCGTTGGTTCGAATCCGACAAGAGGCTCGAAATAGTTGATAGTGGAAAGTTGACAGTTGGCAGTTTATGTCACTTCCCGGTTTTATCTGTCAACGATCAATTTTCAACTGTCAATTTGTTGGGCAGTTACCAGAGTGGCCAAATGGGGCAGACTGTAAATCTGCTGTCTTTCGACTTCGGTGGTTCGAATCCATCTTCGCCCACAAAAATTGCGGAAGTAGCTCAGTTGATAGAGCATCAGCCTTCCAAGCTGAGGGTCGCGAGTTTGAGCCTCGTCTTCCGCTCTTATTTATTGCCTATGTAGCTCAGGGGTAGAGCACTTCCTTGGTAAGGAAGAGGTCGCGGGTTCAAGTCTCGGCACCGGCTCAATGAAAATTGAACATGATCATTAATCAAATAAAGAACAATTAAGTTATGGCTAAAGAGAAATTTGAAAGAACCAAACCGCATGTGAACATCGGTACGATCGGTCACGTTGACCACGGTAAGACTACTCTTACTGCTGCTATCACAAAGTGTTCGCAAAGAAAGGTCTTTCCGAACTGCGTTCATTCGACTCTATCGACAACGCTCCTGAAGAGAAAGAGCGTGGTATCACAATCAACACCGCTCACGTAGAGTATCAGACTGCAAACCGCCACTACGCTCACGTAGACTGCCCGGGACACGCCGACTATGTAAAGAACATGGTAACCGGTGCTGCTCAGATGGACGGTGCTATCATCGTATGTGCTGCAACTGATGGTCCTATGCCTCATAC